>Ga0224529_1000071_pt1 | contig 73359 bp, 66 predicted proteins | sample CBST50metaG_FD_179893 | JGI IMG/M metagenome (GOLD analysis project Ga0224529, IMG submission 179893) | Peat soil microbial communities from Stordalen Mire, Sweden - C.B.S.T50 | ecosystem: Environmental > Terrestrial > Soil > Wetlands > Peat | place: Sweden: Norrbotten County, Stordalen Mire...
TTCAGCTTGCGATTGAGCTGATTACGCCGGTAGCACTTGAAAAGGGCCTCCGGTTTGCAATCCGCGAAGGCGGCCGCACCGTAGGCGCGGGAACAGTTTCGGAAATTGTGAAGTAAGAGATCAGAGATCAGGGTACAGGGATCAGGGGACAGCAAAAACTGACCCCTGTTCCCTGACGACTGACCACTGCAGTTCAAGGATGGGCAGGCATGGTAGGACAAAGGATTCGCATCCGGTTGAAGGCATACGACTATCGCGTGCTGGACACCTCGACCGGCGAGATTGTGGAAACGGCGAAGCGTACCGGAGCAACGGTAGCCGGCCCGATCCCCTTGCCGACGATCAAGAACAAGTATTGCGTGCTGCGTTCGCCGCACGTGGACAAGAAATCGCGCGAGGCTTTTGAGATCCGCACGCACAAGCGGCTGATCGATATTCTCGAGCCGACCCAGCAGACGGTAGACGCGCTGATGAAGCTCGATCTCCCGGCCGGTGTCGATGTCGAGATCAAGGCGTTCGAAAAGTAGCTTTTAGCTGCTAGCTTCTAGCCTCTAGCTGGTGCGGGGTGAAGCGAGCGGCAGGGGTGAAGCGAAGTTTCTTACTGTTTCGGCTGACAGCCGGTTTCTGGCATGAAAAGGCTAGGAGCTAAGAGCTAGCGGCTAGTAGCTCACAGAAATTCCGGCAGTGCGGTGAATTCAACATCGCATGATGAGGTGAGGAAGACATGGCAGTTACAGGGATTCTAGGCAAAAAGATCGGCATGACGCAGGTCTTCGACGAAAAGGGCGATGTGCATCCAATTACGGTGCTGCAGGCTGGCCCTTGCGTGATTACGCAGTTGAAGACGCTGGCGCGGGATGGCTACGAAGCCGCACAGATCGGATTGGTCGAGTTCGTCAAGGCCAAGAACGTGACCAAACCGCAGGCCGGCCACTTCGCCAAGACAGAAGCGCCGCCCGTGAAGGTTATCCGGGAAGTCGCCCTGGAGCTTGACGCCGATGGCGTTGTGGCCACCAAGGCTGGCGACCGCGTGTTGGTCGACATCTTCTCCGAGTCGCGGTTTGTGGATGTCATCGGCACCTCCAAGGGACGCGGCTTTGCGGGCGTGGTTCGCAGGCATGGTTTCGCCGGCGGCCCGAAGTCACACGGCCATATGTTTCAGGTGCAGGGCTCGATTGGCGCCTCCAGTTTCCCCTCGCGCGTCTTTCCCGGCCAGCGTATGCCAGGCCACATGGGCGCCGAGCAGGTAACAGTCAGGAATTTGCGCATTCGCGGAATCGACCTTGAAGAGAACCTGTTGATGGTCGAGGGTGCGGTCCCCGGATCGCGTGAAGGATATGTGCTGATCTCCAAGGCCAAGACTCCGCCGCGCGAGCGTCGTGGTTTTGCCGGATCCGGAACGGTCGATCCGTTGAAGGCTTCCAAGAAGGCCGGCGGCAAGCGCAAGTAGGCACCTGCGGTGCAGCCAGACGCGCCTTTCGGGCGCAAAAAAATGAGATTGAAGCCGGGAAGACTCCGGCGGAAGAAGATAAAGATGCCAAACGTGGATGTATTGAATCTGAACGGGGACAAAGTCGGCACGCTGGATCTGTCCGATGCGCTCTACGGGCCGGACCAAGTGAATGAGGCCCTGCTTTGGGAGGCAGTGAAGCACTACCGCGCCTCGCTGCGCCAGGGCACGCACAAGACCAAGAGCCGCACGGAAGTTGCCGGTTCGGGCAAGAAGCTGTGGAAGCAGAAGGGCACGGGCCGGGCGCGTATCGGTTCGGTGCGTTCGCCTCTCTGGCGTCACGGCTACACGGTGCACGGACCTCAGCCGCGCAGCTACGATTATGCGTTTCCGCGCAAGAAGCTGTTGGGCGCGCTGCGTTCGGCGCTGGCTGCAAAGCTGGCTGACGGCAAGCTCACAGTCGTGGACTCGCTCGAGTTGAAGGACGCCAAGACCAAGCTCTACCGCGCAGCGTTGACCAAGCTCGATGTCACGCGCACGGCCCTGCTGGTTGAGAATGGCAAGACGCTGACCCAGGCTCTGGTGCTCGGCGCGCGCAATCTCAAGGGCGTGGAACTGGTGCTCAACAACGAGGTGCATCCGTATGATCTGCTGCGGTATGAGCGGGCCATCTTCTCGACATCCGCCATTGAGCAGCTGACCGAGATGCTGGAGAAGAACGCCTCAAAACGCAGTGCCGCGCGCAAGCTCGCCGCTGAGACGGAGGTCGCGTAATGCCTACTCTTTATACCGTGATTCGCCGCCCGCTGATTACCGAGAAGGGCCTGGCCGTGAAGGAGACCGAGGGGACGCTGGTGTTTGACGTCGCTCCCGAGGCCACCAAGACCGAGGTCAAGCAGGCCGTGGAGACCCTTTTCAAGGTGAAGGTCTCCGGGGTTCGCACTTCCAATGTGGTGGGCAAGGAACGCCGCCGTGGCAAGTACGCGGGCTTCCGGCCCGATTGGAAGAAGGCTTACGTCCGGCTGAAGGCCGGCGAGAAGATGCCGGAGTACGTGAGCAACCTGTAGTGGTAATCAGTGAACGGTGATCGGCAAGAAGCTGAAAGCTGAGACCGCAAAGCTGATCAGGAAAGATTATCGGAGCCCCGCAACAACCAGATGGGTTCCGGAGAAACGGGAGAGCGGCGCTCGAGTTTGGGCTCCGACTGTTCCGACAAGGTTTTAGGACAAACGACCATGGCAATCAAGACATACAGACCGATTACGCCGACGCTGCGGTTCAAGACCACAACGGTCAACGACGACATCACGACGTCGACGCCGCACAAGCCGCTGCTTACGGTGCGCAAGCGCACTGGCGGACGCCGCAACGCGGGCGACTTGACCATGCGCCACCAGGGCGGCGGACACAAGCAGATGATTCGCCAGATCGACTTCAAGCGCGAGAAGTTCGGGATTCCCGGGCGCGTGGCGACGATCGAATATGACCCTAACCGCTCGGCGCGCATCGCGCTGGTGCATTACGCGGACGGCGAGAAGCGCTACATCCTGCAGCCGGTTGGCCTCAAGGTGGGCGCTACGGTGAGTTCCGGTCCCGAGGCGGATATTTTGGTTGGCAATTCGTTGCCGCTGAAGAATATCCCCGCCGGCACAACCGTTCACGCAATTGAGCTGCGGCCGGGCAAGGGTGCGCAGATGGCACGCTCCGCTGGTACGCAAGCACAGTTGGTGGCCAAGGAAGGCGACTACGCCCTCCTCAAGCTGCCTTCCGGCGAGACCCGCAAGGTGCTGGCCGAGTGCATGGCCACCATTGGTCAGGTGGGCAACACGGATCATGAAAATCTGTCGATGGGCAAGGCGGGACGCAACCGCTGGCTAGGCATCCGCCCGGCGAACCGCGGCGTGGTTATGAATCCAGTGGATCACCCGCACGGCGGCGGCGAGGGCAAGACCTCGGGCGGTCGTCATCCGGTGACTCCGTGGGGTCAGCCGACACGCGGCTACAAGACGCGCAACAACAAGCGCACCGACGCATTTATTGTCAGCCGCCGGGTCAAGTAGAAAAGAGCAGCTTTTAGCTTCTAGCTTCTAGCTTCTAGCTAAAACGCGGTGAACAGAGTTTAAGGCAATAGCTGAGCGCTGGTTTGGGAAAGAACAAGCTAGGAGCTAGAAGCTGGAAGCTAGGAGCTGAGTTATGGCACGTTCGACAAAGAAGGGCCCGTTCGTGGATGCGCACCTGACCGTAAAGATCGAGGTGCTCAACCAGGCCAATGACAAGAAGGTAGTCAAGACCTGGTCGCGCCGCTCGACGATCTTTCCCGAGTTTGTGGGTCACACGATCGCCGTCCACAATGGCAAGAAATTTGTTCCGGTATATGTGACCGAGAACATGGTGGGTCACAAGCTGGGTGAGTTTTCGCCCACGCGGACATTCAAGGGACACACCGGTGGCGGCGGCAAGGCCGAGACCGGCGCCAAGCCGCGGTAGGGAAATGCAGCTTTCAGCCGCTAGCCGCTAGCTCGATCGAGGCGGGACTGGCAGACGAGGCTAAGAAGGATTTTGTTGGACGTCGCGACCAAGTAGCGCCTTCCGGCACGAAATAGCTAGAAGCCAGAAGCTGGCGGCTAGCAGCTGATTTGAGGACATACCAATGGCAGTCGAGACAAAGGAATACCGGGCCGAGGCCAAGTTCCAGCGCGTATCGCCGCAAAAGGTGCGCCTGGTGCTCGACCTGATCAAGGGCCGGGGGGTTCAGGAGGCGCTGGAGACGGCGGCCTTCACCAAGAAGCGCATCGCCCCAGTGATTCACAAGCTGCTGACTTCGGCGATAGACAACGCCAAGTATGTGAGTGGTGAGCAGGGCATCGATCTGGACGTGGACAACCTCTACGTCAAGCTGGCCCTGGCCAACGACGGACCGCGCATGAAGCGCATTCGCCCTGCGCCCATGGGTCGCGCCTTCCGCTATCAACGCAGGCTGACGCACATTGTGCTTTCGGTGGCCGAGCGGGCAGTGGCTGCCGGTCTGGTGACCAAGGCGGACGAGCCGGCAGCGGCGGCGAAGACCAAGACGCCAGCCAAGACCGAAGCGGCGGCGAAGGCAAAATCGCCGGCAAAGCCGAAGGCGGCAACCACCGGGGCAACCAAGAAAAAGGCCGCTAAAAAGGCCTAGAGGGTTTTGAGGGAAATACCATGGGACAGAAAGTCCATCCTTACGGATTCCGGCTGGGAGTGAACAAGCCGTGGCGTTCGCGCTGGTTCTCCGAGCGCGACTATGACAAGCTCCTGGTTGAGGACGTGAAGCTCAGGGCTGAGCTGAAAGAGAAGCTGAAGGCTGCGGGCGTCAGCTCGGTGGAAATCGAGCGGCCGGGCAACAAGCTGCGCTTTCTCATCCGCACCGCCCGGCCGGGCATTGTGATCGGCCGCAAGGGCGCGGAGATTGAAAAGCTCAAGACCGAGCTTGGCAAGCGCACCAGCCGCGACGTGTTCATCGATATTATCGAGGTGAACAAGCCGGAGTTGGACGCACAGCTGGTCTCAGAGAACATCGCTCTGCAACTGGAAAAGCGCGTCAGCTTCCGTCGCGCCATGCGCAAGAGCGTCGATTCGGCGCTGCGCTTCGGCTGCAAGGGAATCAAGGTGCGCGTCTCGGGCCGGTTGAACGGCAACGAGATCGCCCGCTCGGAGTGGTATCTGCAGGGACGTTTGCCCTTGCACACACTGCGCGCCGACATCGATTACGGGTTTACCGAGGCGCACACGACGTATGGTGTGATCGGCGTGAAGACCTGGATCTATCGCGGCGATATCTACGAGCAGAAGCGTCGTCAGGCGCCGCCCGTGGGCACATCGGTATTTTAAGAGCAGCCGCTAGCTTCCAGCCTCTAGCTTCCAGCGAAAAGGCGAACAGTCGGTTGGTTGAGAACGAGCTAGAAGCTAGTAGCTTGAAGCTAGTAGCTGATTATCGAGGTTTTTCGCTATGTTGATGCCAAAGAAGGTGAAGTTCCGCAAGCAGCAGAAGGGCAAGAGACGCGGCAAAGCGTGGCGCGGTTCTTCGCTCTCATTCGGTGAATACGGTCTGAAGGTCCTGGAGTGCGGATACATCACCGACCGGCAGATCGAAGCCAGCCGTATCGCCATGACCCGCTTTATCAAGCGCGGTGGCAAGATCTGGCTGCGTTTGTTCCCGGACAAGCCGATCACCAAGAAGCCGGCCGAAGTCCGCATGGGCTCGGGCAAGGGTGCACTGGACCACTGGGTCGCTGTTGTGCGGCCGGGCAAGATCCTCTTCGAGATGGAAGGGGTGGCTCCGGAAGTCGCGCAGGAGGCCATGCGTCTGGCGTCGAACAAGCTGCCGCTCAGGACCAAGTTCGTGATGCGGCCGGGCGCCGAAAAGATTGTGGTTGCGGCCAAGTAGTAGTGCAGCTACTAGCCGCTAGCTTCTAGCTGGTCGCTTCCGGTGAGATGGGGAGACGACGGGAAGAGCTAGAGGCTGAAAGCTAGAAGCTAGGAGCTAAGGGAAATGGAACTCGAAAAGATTCGCAGTTTGAGCGACGAAGAACTGGTGCACCAGGAGAAGACCATCTCCGAGCAACTGTTCCGGCTTCGCTTTCAGGTCTCGATGGGGCAGAACGACGGAGTGAAGAAGCTTCGCGAGCTGCGCCGGGAGATCGCCCAAATCAAGACCGTGGCCCGCGAGCGTGAGCTGGGTATTCGCGGCACGGCCACGGACGCTTCGGCGATCGCGGAAAGCAAGAAGGGAGCCCGCTAAATGACGGCGACTCAAGAGGCAGTACAGGCGCCGGCCACAGTTGGCGCCAGGCGTAACGAAAAGGTTGGCCAGGTGGTCTCGACCAAGATGCAGAAGACCATTGTGGTCGAGGTCGAGATGCGCAAGCCGCATCCCAAGTACAAGAAGATCATGCGTACGACCAAGAAGTTCTATGCGCACGACGAGCAGAGCTCGGCGCGCATGGGCGATGTGGTCCGTATCCGCGAGACCCGTCCGCTGAGCAAGCTGAAGCGGTGGGCTTTGGAAGAGATTGTCAGGCGCTCGGCCCTCGGTCAACTTGAGGACGCAGCACCCAAGGCCGCCAACTAGCGTCACAGCAGGAAAGCAAGCCGCTAGCTTCCAGCCTTTAGCTTCTAGCCGGTTTGCGAGCAATACAAGTTGGGCTGGAAGATTTTAGAGCGAAGAGCTGGCAGCTAGAAGCTAGAAGCTGGCAAGGAGAAGAACCCATGGCTGTGCAAATGAGAACCATGCTCGCGGTGGCCGACAACTCCGGCGCGCGCAAGCTGCAAGTGATTCTGCCCCTGGGCGGCGGACTGGGCAAAAAGGCCGGTCTGGGCGACATTGTGACCGCGGCGGTAAAGGAAGCTTCGCCGGACGGCACGGTGAAAAAGGGCAAGGTAGTAAAGGCGGTGATCGTCCGCACCCGCAAGGAACATCGCCGGCGCGACGGCACCTATATCCGCTTCGACGAGAACGCGGCTGTGGTGATCGACGATTCGCATGAGCCGGTGGGCACGCGCGTTTTTGGGCCGGTGGCCCGCGAACTGCGCGAGAAGAAGTTCTTGAAGATCGTGTCGCTGGCCCCGGAAGTAGTTTAAGGGCAGGGATTAGGGGTTAGGGATCAGGGGTTCGCCCGGTCTCACGGCATGAAGGTTCTAATCCCTGAACCCTAACCCCTCACCCCTGTATTTGGAGAAGAAATGCCGAGTTTGAATATTCATCGCAACGATACGGTCAAGGTGCTTCGGGGTGCGGACCGCAACAAGACGGGCCGCGTTTTGCGCGTCTTCCCCGACAAGGGCACGGTTCTGGTCGAGCACGTACGCATCGTCAAGAAGACGGTTTCGAGCAAGCAGGGACAGCGGACCAAGGGGGGCATCGCGGAGCAGGAATCGCCCATCGACGTCTCCAATTTGGCGCTGATGTGCCCCAACTGCGGTCCGGTGCGCGTGGGCTACAAGGTCGAAGGCGACACCAAGGTTCGGGTCTGCAAGAAGTGCGGGCAGACGCTGCCGACCAAGAAGTAAGAGCAATGCACAGTGAACAGCAGCGTTGCTGTTCGTGCGCGAGAGAAACGAATCCAAGTTGCACGGAACGAGCCAGACTCCGCCCGTGCGGCGAGCACTTCCGCAACGGTAAACGGCCTTGAGGGCCACTCCGGGCGCCGGAAGACGAGAGAGCAGAGCAAAATGACAGCAAGGCTGAAAGAGAAATATCACAAGGAAATCAAGCAGGCTCTTCAAAAGGAGCTGGGGCTTGACAATGCGATGGCAGTTCCCAAGCTGGAAAAAATTGTCATCAATATGGGATTGGGCGAAGCCACGCAGAACACCAAGCTGCTGGATCCGCTGGTAGCCGATCTGGCTGCGATTGCCGGACAGAAGCCGGTGACCACCAAGGCGAAGAAGTCGATTGCGGCCTTCAAGGTGCGCGAGGGTATGTCGATTGGCGCCATGGTCACGCTGCGCAACGAGAAGGCGTACGAGTTTCTGGACCGCCTGATTTCGACGGCGCTGCCCCGGGTTCGCGATTTCCGCGGTGTGTCCACGAAGAGTTTTGACGGGCGCGGCAACTACACGCTCGGGCTGCGCGATCAGCTGATCTTCCCTGAAATCGACTACTCCAAGGTGGAGAAGCTGAAGGGCATGAACATCACGATCGTGACCTCGGCGAAGGACGACAACCAGGCGCGGGCGCTGCTGAGGCTTTTTGGAATGCCGTTCCGCCAGGGCGCGTAAAGACAGCTTTTAGCTGCCAGCTTCTAGCCTTTAGCGATTTTCAGGTAGAGCGGGCATCTGGGGCAAAACGAAATTGGCGTGTCTTCTTGCGCACGAGTGAGTTCCGGCAAGGAACAGGCTAAGAGCTAAAGGCTGATAAGCTGATAGCTGGGGTTGAAGAGGGTTTATGGCAACCACTGCAAAAAGGGTGAAAGACGCGCGGAAGCCGAAGTTCAGCTGCCGCAAGCACAACCGGTGCCAGCTCTGTGGGCGGCCGCGAGGTTTCCTGCGCAAGTTCGGCGTCTGCCGCTTGTGTTTCCGCGCGCTGGCGCTCAAGGGTGAGATTCCCGGCGTCGTCAAGTCGAGCTGGTAGCAAGGCAGGGAGCAGGGATCAGGGAACAGGGATCAGTCCGAACCAGGACTGGCAACTGAGAGCAAGCCGACAGGTGTTGCAGACCTCTGATCTCTGGCCCCCGATCACTGTAGTGACATTCCCGCAGGTTCTCCCTGGTACCAAGGCGGGGAGCGAACGGGGAATGAAGGAGAAGGAATGAGTCTGACCGACCCAGTAGCCGATTTTCTGGCACGCATCCGGAATGCAATTCGGGCGCGCCATCAGAAGCTGGATGTTCCAGCTTCGAAGTTGAAGACCGAGATTGCCCGCATCCTCAAGGAAGAGGGCTACATCTCGAACTACAAGACCCAGGAAGAAGAAGGCAAGCTGATTCTCCGCGTGTACCTGAAGTACGGCGGAACGGAAGCGGCCATCCGCGATCTGGCACGCATTTCGCGTCCCGGTTGCCGCGTCTACATCGGCCACGACGAGATCAAGCGTGTCCAGGGTGGACTTGGCATCTCGATCATGACCACGCCCAAGGGCGTCATGACCGGCCGTCGGGCTCGCCGCGAAGGCGTTGGCGGCGAGTTGCTCTGCGAAGTTTGGTAAAGACAGCCACCAGCTTCTAGCCTCTAGCTTCTAGCGATTTTGCGCCGGATCAACCGACCCGGCCTTGGCGTGATGAGCTAGAAGCTAGGAGCTAAAAGCTAGAAGCTGTTTTGCAGGCTGCAGTGGAACGATGAAGAGTTGAGACTGATCACTGGAAACTGATCACGGACAACTGCTTTTCGGGACTCGCAAGCCATGAAGGGTTGAATCGATGTCGCGAATTGGAAAGAAGCTTATCCCGCTGCCCGCGGGCGTTAAATATACGGTCGAGGGCAACACGGTTCTGGTGGAAGGCCCCAAGGGCAAAGTCAAGGCGTTGATCGCCGAGGGCATTTCTCTGGAAACCAAGGACGGCGTTCTGCACGTCAACCGCGAGAGCGACAAGTTTGCCGCGGTGCACGGACTGACGCGCGCCCTGGTGTTCAACGCGGTGTACGGCGTGACCACCGGCTGGAAGAAAGAACTCGACATCGTCGGCATTGGCTATCGCGCCGAACTGAAGGGCAAGGGCACAGTGGTGTTTACGCTGGGCTACTCGCACCAGATCGAGCTGCCGCTTCCCAGTGGCATCGAAGTGACCGTCGATCCCAAGCAGACGCACCTGGTTGTCTCCGGCATCGACCGGCAGAAGGTGGGCCAGGTGGCCGCCGACATGCGTTCGCTGCGCAAGCCCGACCCTTACAAGAACAAGGGCGTGCGCTACTCCGGTGAGAAGCTGAAGAAGAAGGCCGGCAAGACAGGCTCGAAGTAACAAAGGCAGCCACTAGCCGCTAGCTTCTAGCTGCTGGCAATAAGTCAAGGGCGACAGGCCTTTAGCTAAGAGCTAGAGGCTAGAAGCTAAAGGCTGAATTCAAACCGAACGGGGCCGCTGGGCGGTTCCGCTGATAGGAACGAGAGACCATGATCACGCAGACCAAGAGAAACGCAATCCGCCAGCGCATTCACGACCGCATTCGGCGGAAGCTTGCCGGAACCGGGGAGCGCCCGCGGTTGAACGTCTACCGCTCGCTCAATCACATCTACGCGCAGGTGATCGACGACCAGAAGGGCGAGACGCTGGTCTCTGCCTCGACTTTGGCTCTGAAGGTCAAGACCGGCGGCAACCTGGCTGCGGCCAAGGAGATCGGCAAGGCAGTCGCCGAGCTGGCCGTCAAGCAGGGCATCAAGAAAGTGGTCTTCGATCGCGGCGGCTACCTCTATCACGGGCGTATCAAGGCATTGGCCGACGCCGCCCGCGAAGCAGGTCTGGAGTTTTAGGAGAGTAGCTTCTAGCCGCTAGCTTCCAGCTACTAGCTTGTCCGCGGGAAGTCGAAAGTCTTTGTGGTGGCAGGAACGGAGCTAGCAGCTAGAAGCTGAAAGCTAGTAGCTCAAAAAGAGACGAGAGAGCAATGACGATCTTGAAGAAGAAACTCGATGCCAACCAGTACAACCTGAAGGATCAGGTGGTGGCCATCAATCGCGTAACCAAAGTGGTGAAGGGCGGCAAGAACATGTCGTTTGCCGCGCTGGTAGTGGTAGGCGACGCCTCCGCGGGAGTGGTGGGTCACGGTTCGGGCAAGGCCAAGGAAGTTCCCCAGGCGATTCGCAAGGGAATTGAGTCGGCCAAGAAGAACCTGGTCCGCATCAACCTGACCGAGACGACGATTCCGCACCAGGTGCTGGGCCGTTTTGGCTCCGGACAGGTGCTGTTGAAGCCCGCCCCCGAAGGCACCGGCGTGATTGCCGGCGGCGCGGTGCGTGCGGTGATGACCTCGGCCGGTGTGCAGAACGTGCTCACCAAGAGCCTCGGTTCGCCTAACCCGCACAACGTTGTCAAGGCGACGTTTGACGCCCTGATCCAGTTGCGCGACAAGGCCGAAGTTGCTGCCATGCGCGGCAAGTCCGTAGAGGAGCTCTAAGCCATGGCGGAGACCAAGATGATTCGCATCGAATATTACCGTTCGCAAAACTCCACGCCTCAGAAGCACCGGGCCGTGGTCAAGGGACTTGGCTTCACGCGGCTCAACCAGATTGTCGAGCGCGTGGACAACGAGTCGATCCGCGGTATGGTCAAGGCCATCCCGCACCTGGTCCGCATTCTAGAGAACTAGCTTTAAGCTACTGGCCTCTAGCTTCTAGCTAGGGACTGGTAGGCAACTTCAAAGCTAGGAGCTAACAGCTAGCGGCTAAAAGCTGCTATTAACGCGAGTCGGCAGGACATCGATCCAGCCGGCGCTACAGCGAGGAAATCATGGCTACAAGAAATCTATCGAATCTACGCGCGCCCAGGAAAGCCAACACCGGGAGCAAGCGTGTCGGCCGCGGTATGGGATCCGGCATGGGCAAGACCTCAACCCGCGGCCACAAAGGCCAGGGATCGCGCTCCGGCTTCAGCCTGATGCGCGGTTTTGAGGGCGGCCAGATGCCGCTGCATCGCCGTCTGCCCAAGCGCGGCTTTACGAACATCTTCCGTACCGAATACGCGGTGGTCAACCTGGACCGGATTGCCGAGCAAATTGAGGGCCGCGGAATCACCGAGATCGGCGTGGACGACTACAAGAAGCTCGGCCTGTCGTCGAGCAAGACGGCGCTGGTCAAGATCCTCGGGTCAGGAGAACTCACTGCAGCTCTGACGATCCACGCGCACAAGTTCTCCAAGTCGGCCATCGTGAAGATCGAAAAGGCTGGCGGCAAGGCCGTTGTTCTCGGCGGCGATGTTCCGCCCCGTCCCAAGGGCAAACTGGTTTCGAAGAAAGCCAAGTAGGAATCGGTGTTCCGTTTCCCGGGCTTGACCGGGAAACGGGACACGCAAGGCCTTTCGCGGGTAAGATGGTCAGTGGCAAAGTTCGAGTGGCGAAAAACGCCCTGAAGCGGATAACCAAACATGCTTGAGAAGTTTCTCAATATCTTCCGGATCCCCGACCTGCGCAAGCGGGTGTTGTTCACGTTAGGCATTCTGGCCGTATACCGGTTGGGCGCGCACATTCCTACGCCGGGCGTGAACGGCAAGCTGCTGGAGCAGTTGTTCAGCTCGCAGGGCGGGTCGGCTCTGGGCCTGATGGATCTGTTCGGCGGCGGCAACCTGCGCCGCATGACCATCTTCGCCCTGGGCATCATGCCTTACATTACGGCGTCGATCATCTTCCAGTTGCTCACCGTAGTGTATGAGCCGCTGGCGCGCATCCAGAAGGAAGGCGAACTGGGACGTCGCAAGATCACCCAGTGGACCCGCTACATGACCGTGATTCTGGCGGCTTTGCAGTCGATCGGCATTGCCGCGATCTTGCAGAAGCAGGGCATGGTGCTCAATCCCGGCATCAGCTTCAGCCTGATGACGGTGCTCACTCTCACCACAGGTACAGCGTTCATCATGTGGCTGGGCGAGCAGATTACGGATCGCGGCATCGGCAACGGCATGAGCCTGCTGATCTTCACCGGCATCATCGCCGGGTTGCCGCACGGCGTGGGCGAACTGGTCCAGAAGATTCAGACCAACGCCTGGGGCACATTCACCTTCTTTGCCGTGCTTCTGCTGGTTGCGGGCATGACGGCCGTGGTGGCCTTCATCGTGTTCGTCGAGCGGAGTGAGCGGCGCATCCCCATTCAGAGCGCACGGCGCATCGTCGGCCGCCGCATGATGGGCGGCCAGTCCAGCCATTTGCCCCTCAAGGTGAACTCGGGCGGCGTGATGCCGGTCATCTTCGCCAGTTCGATTCTGTCGGCGCCGATGCTGTTTAGCCAGGTGGATTGGGTGCAGAACAGCAAGTTTCTGGCCCCGATCGTGCAGTCGCTGCAGCCGGGCTACCCATGGTATGAGACGCTCTACATCCTGGGCATCATCTTCTTCGCCTACTTCTACATCTCGATTGTGATGAAGCCGGACGACATTGCCGACAACTTCCGCAAGTCGGGCTCGTTCATCCCCGGAATTCGCCCCGGCAAGCGGACCTCGGATTTCATCAACGATATTCTGACCCGCATCACGCTGGTCGGCGCACTGTACCTGATCATCATCTCGCTGGTGCCCACATTCCTGATTTCGGGCATCCGGTTCGACAAGCTGTTCCTCGTCGGGCGGTTCTTTGAGAGCCTGCCGGCCTGGGTTACGCATGGTTTGGGGGTCAACTTCTACTTTGGCGGCACCTCTCTGCTGATCGTGGTGGGTGTGGCCATGGATACCGTCAACCAGATCGAATCGCAGCTGATCATGCGCCATTATGACGGCTTTTCCCCGCGCTCCGGTCGCATTCGCGGAAGGAAAACCTGGTAATGTCTTCATCTGTTACTGCACTCGAACAGGGTCGGGAACTGGGTCGAAAGACCCTTCCCGGCCCAATTCTTTTGTTGGGCGCACCGGGCGTGGGCAAGGGAACCCAGGCCAAGGAACTGGTCAAGCTGTGGGGGATTCCACAGATTTCGACCGGCGATCTGCTGCGCTTCAATGTGGCCAAAGGGACTTCGCTGGGCGTGGTGGCCAAGGAGATTATGGGGCGCGGGGAACTGGTTCCCGATTCTCTGGTCAACGAGATGGTCGCGGCGCGGCTGGATGAGCCCGATACCGCCGAAGGCTACATCCTGGACGGATTTCCGCGTACCTTACCGCAGGCCGGCTGGCTCGATGGCCGCCTGGCCGCCCAGGGCAAGGGGCTTCCGGTGGTTGCTGTCAGTATTCAGGTGGACTATAATCAGCTTTTGCGCCGTATTACCGGGCGCAGGAATTGTCCTGTCTGCCAGCGAATCTACAACATCTACTCGAATCCGCCTCAACGGGCTGGTTTTTGCGATGTGGAAGGTGCCGCGCTGGTCCAGCGAGCCGACGACACGGAGCCGGTTTTCAAGGAGCGCATGCGCACCTACGAAAGCCTCACCGCTCCGGTTGTGGAGCACTACCGGGCCGCGGGACGATTTGCGGAAGTAGACGGAGACCGGCCGATTGAAGCAATCGCCGCCGGAATAGTTGCCGCCGTTGAGCGGTTGCGGAAGTAGCGCAGCCGAACGGCGCGTTTGTGCGTGATGAGTCAGCGGTCATTGGCCGGTGCTCAGCCAGGAATTCCCATGTGGGAGCTTGCTGTTCACTGTTCACTGCCCACTGTTCACTGAAAGCTGGGTTGAGTGGCAGTTGTATTGAAGTCGTCACAGGAAATCGACAAGATGCGCCGCGCGGGCCAGGTGGTCCGCGAGGTGCTTGAGTTGTTGCGCAAAAACGTGAAGCCGGGCGCGACCACTCTGGATCTGGAAAAGATTGCCGCGGACAGGCTTGCGGAACTGGGCGTGAAGGCCGCTTTCAAGGGTTATCACGGCTATCCCTGCGTACTGTGCGCCTCAGTCAACAGCGAGGTCGTGCACGGCATTCCATCGGCCAAGCGGGTTCTCAAGGATGGGGACATCGTCTCGCTCGACTTCGGCGTGTTTGTCGACGGGTACTGCGGAGACGCGGCTATTACGGTGCCGGTGGGTGAGAAGGTCGACCCGGAAACTGTGCGGCTTCTCAAGGTGACCGAGGCATCGCTGCAAGCGGCGATCAAGGTTGTCCGTCCGGGTGCGACCCTGGGAGACGTGGGCGCTGCGGTGCAAGGTGTGGTTGAGGCCGAGGGGTTCTCGGTGGTACGGGATTTTGTGGGCCATGGCATCGGCGTCCACATGCACGAAGATCCGCAGGTGCCGAACTTTGGCCAGGCGGGCCGGGGCATGAAGCTGCGCGCCGGCATGGTGATCGCTATCGAGCCCATGGTGAACGCGGGCAAGCCGGACGTTGTGGTTCTGGGCGACGGCTGGACGGCAGTTACCGCGGATGGAAGCATGAGCGCTCACTTTGAGCATTCGGTTGCGGTGACCGCAAACGGGGCCAGGGTCTTAACCGATTAGCACCGGGCGATTGCGTTTTTGGAGTTGAAGCACGCTGCAGGGCAGGGAACTGAAGTGGTCGCAGCCGGGTAGGGGCGACGACTTTGAGCCAGGCCTGAAGGGTGCGGCAAAGCTGGAAATGCCACAACAGGCCGGATGGGCACAAGCGCGCCGGCGGAAGCAGGATACAGTTTGTCGAAGGAAGACGCGATTGAGGTAATGGCAGTGGTGACTGAGACCCTGCCCAATGCCATGTTCAAGGTCAAGCTCGAGAACAATCACGAGGTGCTGACCCATGTCTCCGGAAGGATGCGCAAGAACTTCATCCGCATTCTGCCCGGCGACCGCGTGGCCGTGGAACTGAGTCCTTACGACTTGAATCGCGGGCGGATCGTGTACCGCTACAAGTAGGATTTTATTGAAAACCCGCGCCCCGAATGAATGCGCGGAGAAGGGCAGCAATTCAGCTCTTAGCTTTTAGCCTCTAGCTTCTAGCCCTTGAAGGCGCTCATGAAGTTGGCAGCCCCCAAGAAGGGCTAGTAGCTAGAAGCTAGCGGCTAGTAGCTGGAGGGAAGGGCAGCAACAGATGAAAGTCCGTGCATCGGTCAAAAAGATTTGCGTCAAGTGCAAGGTCATCACGCGCCGCGGTGTGGTTCGTGTGATCTGCGAAAACGCAAAGCACAAGCAGCGCCAGGGCTAGTAGGGAGCCTGGCAAAGGCGGAACCCTTCTAAAGCAGGGGTTAGGGATCAGGGGGTAGGGATTAGTCAAGTGCGGTTGCATATGCAGCGCAAGCTAATCCCTAACCCCTACCCCCAATCCCTCGGCAAGAGGCTAGTTAGCTTGAGTCAAGGCTTGCGAGGAACCTCTGAGGGCATTCCGCAACAACCGTGCGAGCCGGCATAAGGCCGGAGGCACACAACCAGAAGCGGCAAAGGAAACAGAATGGCACGTATTGCTGGCGTCGATCTGCCCCGCAACAAGCAGGCACGGATCGCGCTCACATACATCTTTGGCATCGGTGACCCCCGTGCAGCCAAGATCCTGGCGAAGGCGAATGTAGATCCCTTCAAGAAAATCCAGGATCTGGGCGAGGACGAGGTCAACCGCATCCGCCAGGTGATTGAAGACGAAGGAAACGTCGAGGGCGACCTGCGCAAGGATGTGTCCATGCACATCAAGCGCCTCATCGACATTCAGAGCTATCGCGGCACGCGTCACCGGCGGGGATTGCCGGTGAACGGGCAGCGTACCCACACCAATGCCCGCACTCGCAAGGGCCCGCGCAAGGGCACAGTTGCCGGCAAAAAGAAAGCGACGGCTAAGTAATGGCGAAACCAGAGCAGAAAGCCGGCGCCGGCAAGGCAGGCAAGAACAAGAAGTTCAAAAAACGCGAGCGCAAGAATGTGCCATTTGGCATTGCGCACATTCAGGCCACGTTCAACAACACCATCGTCACCATCACCGACCAGGTGGGCAACACGCTGAGCTGGAAGAGTTCCGGTTCGCTGGGCTTCCGCGGCTCGCGCAAGGGAACTCCCTTCGCGGCGCAGCAGGCGGCCTCGAACGCGGCCAGCATGGCGCGCGATCACGGTCTGCGCGCTGTGGATGTGCGCGTCTCCGGTCCGGGTTCGGGCCGCGAGTCCGCAATCCGCGCCCTGGCTGCCGCCGGAGTGGAAGTTCGCTCCATCCGCGACGTGACGCCGGTGCCGCACAATGGCTGCCGTCCGCCCAAGCGGCGCAGAGTCTAAGAAGCAGCTTCTAGCTTCTAGCCTCTAGCTTCTAGCTTGTTTTTGGTGGGACCGCGAGGTCTCTGTCAAGACAAGGAGAGAGTTAGAGGCTGGAGGCTGGTGGCTAGATGCTAATTTGGGCCGGGATGAGACGTCCCGTGCAGCGATTCTCTGGTAGTTCAAGCCAATTGAAGCTCGCCATTGCATGATGAGCTAGGGGCTAGGAGCTAGTAGCTGGAAGCTGCACTTCGTGTAAACCGGCCGTCATCCGAAGTCAGGAGTAGAAATGGCACGTTATACCGGAGCAGTCTGCCGCCTTTGCCGTCGCGAAGGCACCAAGCTTTTTCTGAAGGGCACCAAGTGCGCTTCCGACCGTTGCCCCCTCGAGAAGCGCAATTTTCCTCCCGGCATGCACGGCAAGGATCGCAAGGCGAAGATCGTAGGCTACGGCCTGCAGTTGCACGAGAAGCAGAAGGCCAAGCGTATGTACTTCACGCTCGAAGGCCAGTTCCGCGAGTACTATGAGAAGGCCAACCGCGCCAGCGGCGTCACGGGCGACCTGCTCATTCAGCAACTGGAACGCCGCCTGGACAACGTGGCCTTCCGTCTGGGCTTTGCCATCTCGCGCCGCCAGGCTCGCCAGGTCGTTCGTCACGGCCATGTTGAAGTCAACGGCCGCAAGGTGAACATTCCTTCGTACCAGGTGAACGCGGGCGACACCATCGCCATCCGCGAAAACGCCAAGAAGTTGATCATCGTGGAGCAGGCGACGCAGTATGCGGCGCAGAGTCCGTTGCCAAGTTGGCTGGAGATGAATTTCGACACGCTCACGGGCCGGGTGATTGCCCTGCCGAAGCGCAAGGATATCTCACTGCCGATCAACGAACAGCTGATCGTCGAACTGTACTCGAAGTAAGCAATCGCTTTGAAGTGAACAGAGAACCCCGCGCCCAGCGCGGGGTTCTCTGCTTTTGGCGGGTGTCCTGCGGGTCATGCACGGGAGGTCACTGGTTCCGCGCTCTGCTTCAGTCGAAGGGCGCTGTGAGACGCGGCTCACCGAGGCGCCGGAGGATGAGGATATTGTCGACGGTGACCTCGGAGCCGCAAGCGGCAAGTTCTTTGGATGTCGGCCGCTACCAATCGGATGGGTGAGTAACCTCGATCCCTCTGGACAGGAATACAGCAAAGAGAGCACAATCTCGTCACTAAGGAACGATGACCATCGCGCCTGCGTTGTTCCAGCGGGACCGATGGGTGAATGCGGCAGGTGCGCAAAACCTGCAGCTTTGAGTGATTTGGATCACTTCGTTCTGTGCCACGGGGCACCGCACATCGTTGCCAGGAACTGTCAGAGTATTGCCGCACGTTCAGGAGGTTCCCATGGCCGCTATCCTCAAGCCAGGTTGGAGCAGACCCTCCAGCATCCTCTTTGCCTCCGAGATCCCCGCCAACGAAAAAGCACTCGCTTTCGCGCTCGCGCAAGCGAAGGAATTTGGCGCCGAACTCATTCTCTTTCACGCGTATGACACGTTGGTGGTTGCCGCATCGGAGACTTCCGGTATCCGGTATTACGACTATGCGGCCGCTGCTCGCGCCGAAATGCAGCATCTGGAGCCGCTGGCTCAGCGGGTAAAGGATGCCGGGGTTCAATGCGAAATCGTCGTCCGGCCGGGATTGGCCGCCGACCAGATCCTCAGTTTCCTGCGCGAACGGGAGATCGACCGCATCGTGATGGGCACGCACTCCCCCGGCCCGGTCGGCAAGCTGCTGGTGGGCTCGGTGGCCGAGGCCGTGCTGCGCACAGCCAAAGTGCCGGTGTACATCGTTGGCCCGGACGTAGTGGATGGCTCCTATCGCAGCTTTGCCACGCGCACCATTCTGTGCGCCGTCAGCCTGCTGGATACGAGTTCCGTGGTCATCAACTTTGCCGCGGAACTGGCGGCGCAGCACAAGGCGCGCCTGATTCTGCAGCATGTGATCCGTCCCCAGGAGCGGGCGGAGGTTCTTGCCGGCCGTTCCATCGACCAGATAGAAGCCGATCTCGTGGCGATGATCCCAGTCGAACTGCAGGGCACGCTCACGGTGCAGTCGATTGTGGTGCCCGGCGATCCGACCGAGGAACTGCTCTACCAGGGCCGTGCCCAGCAGGCCGACCTGATCGTGCTGGGAGCGCAAGGCGCATCGGCGTTTGCCGCCATGACCCGCCAGGGAGTGGTCTACAAGGTACTGGCGCACTCGCATTGCCCGGTCCTGACGATGTCGCCCGTGGTGCTGGCTGCGTGCGGCGCCAAGGGAGAGAAGCTCCATCCGAGCGAGGTCTTTCTGGCCGGAGTGTTCTAGAGAATCTTCGGTGATTTTCTGAGGCGGACCTCATGCTCTCCCATCCTTGCGACAGAAAAAGTCGCAAGGATGGGGCACGGGGCTTTCTTTGATCATCATCGAGAATGCCGTAGAGCCACTGCTGACGGCAGTGGAGAAGGTTTCTATTTCGGCAGCCGCATGCATTATGGCTTAACGGTGTCGGCAGGGCGCTCTGTCTTGACTTCGACGGCGCAGGGCATGCCGCTGCACAGAGCGGCGGTGATTCCCTGGCCCTCGGTGATGGTATAAATGCGATCGACGGCGGGCAGTTTGACCATTTCCTTGACACCGGAAGGCCAGTGAATCTCGGCGGTTCCGGCATCGGTCGCATCGCCCAAACCGAAGTGCGGCCGCCGGTCATTGGCAGAGATGTAGCTGCCGCTGGACTGCACATCCTGGCGCATCCTCATGCCGTTGGCCTTCAGGTAAACCGTGGCGCATGTGGCATCGCGCGGGCTTTTTGGTCCGCCCACCAGACTCATTTCCACCCAGTGATGATGGTCGGCGTAGACGTTTCTCAGCAGCGTGGCGGGCCCATCGATGGGGTTAATGATCACATCGATCTTCCCGTCGTTGAACAGGTCGCCAAAGGCAGCCCCGCGCGCAGGAGTAACCACGGCCAGGCCCGAGCCTTTCACCGGTGGAATGTATTCAAAGCGGCGTCCCTTCCCGTTCGCTTCCGGGACATTGTGAAACAGGAGCGACCGTTCGGCAAAGGTGGTGCCCCAGTCGTGCTGGTCTACTTGAGGATAGACGTGGCCATTGACCGTGAACAGGTCCAGCCACCCATCGTTGTCGTAGTCCACAAAGGCATCGCCCCAGCCCACAAAGGGAATCGTGGTTTGTGCGATGCCTGCTTTGTAGCTAACGTCGCTGAAGCTGGCGTCGCCGTCGTTGTGGTAGAGCACCTTATAGTCGTCGCCGAAATCGTCGACAAACAGATCCACCAGCCCGTTGTTCTCGTAGTCGCCCTCGGCAATACCCATGGAGGCAATTTCGCGACCATCCTTATTGAGCGCGAACCCGGAGACGTAGCTCTGGTCGTCGAAGGTGCCGTCGCCCTTGTTGATGTAAAGAAAGTTGGGTTCCGAGTCGTTGCCAACCACCAGGTCCGGCTTACCGTCGTTGTTGACGTCCAGGAAGAGGACGGAAAATCCGTAATAGCGCTCCTTGTCCTCGACCCCGGCCTTGACGGTCACGTCAGTAAAGGTTCCGTCGCCGTTGTTATGGAAAAGGTGGTCGGGTTCGCCCTGCAACCCCCTGGGTCCGCAGTTGACCGCCACGCCGCGATATTGGCAGAAGGCGTAACCCACGGCCTTGGTGCCGCCAATGGGCAGGTTGTCGCGGTCAAAGTGCACATAGCCGGTGACGTAGAGGTCGAGCCGGCCGTCGCCGTCGTAGTCGCCCCAGGCTGAGCCGGGCGACCAGTTGCCCAGCGCCACGCCGGCCTTTTCCGCTACGTCGGTAAAGGTACCGTCGTGATTGTTGTGATAGAGGCGGTTCTTGCCGTAGTTGCCCACGTACATGTCGGGCCAGCCGTCGTTGTCATAGTCGGCGACACTGACGCCATAGCCCCAGCGCTCGTTGGTCACGCCAGCCTTTTCCGCCACATCGGTGAAGGTTCCGTCATGATTGTTGCGAAAGAGGGCGGCCTTGGGCGCGGCTTCCTTGCCGTCAAGCGCGTCGAACGTGGACCCGTTGACGAGGTAGATAGACAGCCAGCCGGAGTTGTCGTAGTCGATCAGCGCGACGCCGGAGCCATTGGTCTCGACGATGAAGTTCTTCTCCGGCACGCCCATTTTGTGGCTCCAGCCGGAAAGGCCTGCGGATTTGGTGACGTCCTCGAAGACTACCGGGCCCTTGTCGACAAAACCGCCGGCGGTGATGGGCCGCTTCATCTCGTCGTAGACCGGGGCAGCACCGACGCCTCCGGCAATGCCGCCCATGCCTTGCTGGGCCGGGGCGGGTTTCTGCGGGGTTGGTGGTTCTTGTGCGAGCGCAAGTTGTTGCTGCGGCGGCGATGGAGGAGTCTGGGCCAGTTCCTGCTGTGGACGAACGGCAATCGTCAGCAGTTGGGTCTGGGGCGTTTGCTGAGGGGGCTTCTGGGTCTCGGGCGCTTGCTGCGCCCAACAGTCGCCGGGATTGGAAAGGACGGCTATCAGAAGGCCGGAAAGAAGTCCGCGAACTTGCAAAGAGAAGAGTCCTCCACGGCTTGCAGTGTATCGCAGTCCACATTACTCCTGTGGGACAAGGCTTGGACTTCCGCTGTCCCCTTTGGGACATCCTCCTCAGGCTCTTCCGCCGTATCGTCCGAGCAAGCGGAGACGACCTCATGAGCAAGCAGTCCATCGAGACGCCGATTCGAACCACCGACCATCATTTCGCACGATTCGCAGCGATGGCCTCGAGTTGGCTCGGATCGAAGTGGGCCTTCCTGGCGGCGTTTCTGGTCGTCGCTTCATGGGTGGCCACGGGGCCGGTTTTTCATTTCTCAAGCGCGTGGGAACAACTCATCGATGTTGGAACGTCGGTGGCGACCTTCCTGATGGTTTTCCTCATCCAGAACACACAGAATCGGGATTCGCGCGCCATCAATCTGAAGTTGAACGAGTTAATTCGAGCCATGGCTTCAGCGCGCAACCAGATGATCGATATTGAACGACTGACGGACCTCGAACTGGACGAGATGCAAGCCACCTACGAAAGGGTGAAAGCGGCCTCGATGAAGCGCAGGCCGCAAGATTCCGCCGTCCCTTTGGAAAAGTGAAACTGGGGCATCGCGGGTGAAATGCGATGGAATGTCGAGCGCGCCCCGAGTATACTGTCGGCAAGGCGGTGAGCAATGCGCCCGGCATTGGGCCGGGCCTTGAGATTTCCGCCCCAAGTGAGGTGCGTCTTTCTCAGGGACTCCGGTTCACTGGTGTTCGACGTTCCACCCTCGGAGACTTCCCGTTGGCGCGCTGTTGCCCGCGTGCTGCGAAGTCCCGTAGATGCCTTGGGTTGTGCGCTGTTTCCTGCCTGTTGCACCCTATGCGGCTCTCCCCTGCCGCACCTCTCTTCCGTGCCAATTTGCGATGTCTGCTGGACGGAGTTTCCCGCCCTCAGCGGTCCCCTGTGCGCGCGCTGCGGCGACTCGATCGATGAACTTGCGTTGACCGGCCCAGTAGGCGGTGGATTGTGCCGGACTTGCCGCATGGCGCCGCCTCCTTTTGTGCGGGCTGTGGCGTATGGGCTCTACCAAGACAACATGAGGGCGGCCATTCATGCCCTCAAGTACGACCACCTGCACCCCGCGGCCCGCGAATTGGGCTGGATGCTGGCCCAGGCGATCCGGCAACTGGTCGGCGAGGCCCCGGCAGAAATGCTGGTGATTCCGGTACCGCTGCACCGATCAAAGTATGCGCAGCGCGGTTTCAACCAAGCCCGGTCGCTGGCGGTCCACGCACTGGCGGAACTTCGCCGGACAAACCCGGAATTGCGGCTCAAGCTGGCTTCGAAAACCCTGATGCGATTGCGAGCCACCGAAAGCCAGGCCGGACTCACCTCGCGCCAGCGCCGCGTGAATGTGCGCGGGGCATTTGTGGTCTCCGATCCAGCGGCCGTCATGCTGAAGCACGTTCTGGTGATCGACGACATCTTTACCACTGGCGCCACGGTTCGGGCCGCCGCCCAGGTTTTGGCGCGCGCCGGGGCGGCGTCTGTGTGGGTGGCCACGCTGGCCAGGGCAAGCCGGATAAGCAAGGCCCCCATCGGGAAGTCGAGCAAGGAACGACATTCGTCTTTGGCATTCTTCAATGGAGTGGAAGGAACGCCGAGCGGGTCCGGCAATGAGCCGGATGCAAATTTCGAAGGAGCAAGCATTTATTCATCGCACGACCAATCATCTTTTTGACGAGGGGTAAAAGGATGTCGCTGGGAAAAGCCATGATTCATGCACGCAAGCAGAAGTCGATTGCCAGGGCCGCAGCATGTTCGGGCGAACCCGCGGCCGCGCAATACAGTGTCCAGTCCAGCCAGATTCTGCAGATGCCTGTGCTGGTGCTGAACGCCTCGTATGAGCCCATTAACATCTGCGGTGCGCGGCGGGCCCTGGTGCTGGTGCTCAAGGGCATTGCGCGCACGGAGGAAGAGCACGGCCTGACGCTCCACGCTCAGCGCAGCCGCATCGCCATGCCGTCGGTCATTCGGCTGTTGGAATACCGCCGTATTCCTTACCAGACGCGCGCTCTCTCACGGAAGAACATCCTGCTGCGCGACCGCAACACATGCCAGTATTGCGGAGAGGCGATGGCCCCCGGAGATCTGACGCTGGACCACGTGATTCCGCGCTCCCGCGGCGGTAACTCCACCTGGGAAAACCTGGTGGCCTGCTGCCACTCCTGCAACCGCCGCAAGGGCAACCGCATGCTGCACGAACTGGACGACATGGTTCTGCTGCGGGAGCCGCGACCTTTCTCTCTGCACACCAGCCGCCAGATCATGCGGATGTTGGGGCGCGGAGACGACCGGTGGCGGAAGTATCTTTTCTTTTGAACGACAGCTTCTAGCTCCTAGCCGCTTTTCTCGTACGTGCGGTTTTTGCCGTTAGCTGAAGGCTAGAAGCTAGCAGCTAGAAGCTAATTTTTAGGCTTGGTTTCGGGCTGATTCGCGGGCGGCGTGATGTCCTGGCCTTCATATGTGATCTTGGTGGTTGAACCGAACTGCTTGTAATCGGTGTATTTGATGGTGTCGCGCATGTGCACGTCCTGGGCCATGTAGCCGCTGCCGCCGCTGAAGTGCAGAATACCCTCGCCCTTGGTGTAGACCGGGAACCAGTAGTGGCCGTCGATCTGCTGCCGCCAGGTCATGAACGGAGGGTGCAGATCCTCGTTGTTCTTGCGCGTGTCGTCGGGAACCATGCGGCCGTTGGTTACGACAATTTGCAGGTCGGTCGCGTCCACCCAGATGCGACCCAGCAGGTAGCGCCTTCCCTTCACGATGGTTTTGGGGCTTACGTCGAAGACGTAGCAGTCCACCTCGTCCACCTTCTGGCGGCCGACATACTTCACGTCGTACGCGCCGATTTCCTCGGCGGTCAAGACGAAGGGGTATCCGTGCTGGATGTCCTGCAGATCAGAGGGCGACATGCTGACTCTCTGCAGCGTGTTTTCCGGCGCGTACACCACTTTTTCCGTTCGCTTGCCGGAAGGGTCGAAGATGACGTCGTCCACCTGGTAGTACTCACCATCCACCTTGTTGTCGTCGTCGATGGTCTGCACGCGGGCGACGCGGCGATAAGTATAGTGATTCAGCGCCGTCTGGAACTCGCTCTCCTTGGCGGCAAACCGACGGATGATCTCCTCCGGCGCCAAGGCCGGAGCCGTCAGGTCCATTGCCCCGAAGCCCGCGTCCAGCGCCATGGGCGTGAAGCTGTCCTTGTTCGATTGAGCGGCGGCCAGCGAGCACCCCGCGGCCACCAGCAGCGCTAAGCACCAACGATTTCGCACCCTGAATTCTCCCCTTGCGGCTGACGGCCGCAGTTCAACGGCTTGCACGGAATTGGCGACTCCGGCGGCGAGTCCGGACTTCAGCCTATACCGTTAGACGCATGGATGCCGGCGCCGGGTGCCTCCATGAGTCTTTGCGCACAGAGCGAGTTTTCATGAAGGGGTACGGTGGGATTTGCTGGACGGATGCCGCGTCTCCATGTTTAGCTTGCCATCAGAGACTCCCACTTAACCTGCCCGCGCCTGCAAGTAAATGGCTTGCTGGACCCAACTCCGCGAACGTCAGGACGACGGGACTTTTTCTCCTATAGAAACGGAAGGAGACTTTCTGCCGCGATGCCCGACTATTACCACACACCAGCTCTGATTCTTACCGCTCTCTTGCTGCCGGCTTTTGGCTATCTCTATCTGCGTTTCCGGGACACGCGCACGCTGCTCTGGTTTCTCGGGTTCCTTCTTGCCACTGTCCGCATGCTTCTGTTCCACAGTCTTGGGTCGTGGAATCTGTCCGATGGGACGCATCCATGGATATTGGCGGCCGGCCAGGCATCTTCGCTGCTAAGTTCCGGACTGTTCCTGGGCTCACTTTCGCCGCTTCATTTTCAAGTGGGCAAGGTTCGGGTGCTCTACGTCATCCCCTATATCCTGCCTCTGCTGGTCTATGTCGTGCTCTTGGTGGGAGTTTTTCACGGTGTTGCACCGTCCGGGCCGTTGTTCCTGCTCTTTCCGGGTCTGGGCGTCCTTTCCATGGTGGTGGCGCTCATCTGGGATCGCGCCAAAGGAGTCCTACCGGCGTTTGTCGGTATGGGCGCCTGTCTCCTCTTCGGTGGGTTTGCCTGGTGGTTTTGTTTCACGACCGGTCCGCGTTTGCCTCTGGTCCTTGTTGAATCGGGCAATCATGTCGTTACGGCGTTGCTGCTGGTCTTTGCTTATCGCCGTCTTTCTCCCGGTGTGGCCCTCAGCGTTCTTGGGTTCACGGCCTGGTCGCTCATTATCCTGGAAGATTTTCCGATCATCGCGCTTAATCCCGCGCTCGACCTTCCCCTCATCCATGTGATTGTCATGGCGAAGGTTGTGGCTGCGCTGGGCATGATCCTGCTGGCGCTGGAGGATGAACTGGCCGTCAACGAGGCCACTGGGAAGCGCGAGCAAAGGACGCGGCAAGAAGTGGAGGCTTACGCCGGTCTCATCCTTTCGCGCCGCAGGGTGGAGGACTTTGACAGGCAGGGGGCCGAGGTCTGCCAGACCGTGGTGGAGAACAGCCGCTTTGCACAAGCGGCCTTGATGCTGGACAACGCCGGGCGCTATCGGCTGGTGGGGACCGCGGGTCTGGAAGGCGCCACAGTCACGGCACTCGGCGCGCTGGTCGAACGGATTCCCGTCACCGGATTCCTGGCTCCCGGATGCTGCGCAAGCGCCGTCGATCACAGTCAGGCTGTGAAACTGGACCTGAATCCCTGGATGAACCCCGGCGACGACCTGAAGCGGCTCGGCTTGACCTCAGTCCTGGCCGTGCCCATGCCGGGCCGCGCAGGCACGGAGGGCGCCCTTCTGCTGGCGGGCTTGCGGCCGTACCAGGGGGCTTCTCAAGCCGAGTTGCACCCCGACGATCTGCTCCCACTGGAGATGCTGACGGCTCGATTGCAGGCCGTGCGCGCCCAGACCATGATGCTTGAGAAGCTTATCGACTCAGAGAAGTTTGCCGGGCTCGGCCAGTTGGCCGGCAACGTGACCCAGCAACTGAACAACCCACTGACGGTCATTCTGGGCTATGCCTCCCTTCTGGAAGGGGCCGAGTACATGCTTCCAGCGGAACGCGAAGGGGTGGAGGCGATCCTGTCGGAATCCCGGCGCATGCGGTCCACGCTTGAGAGCCTTTTACGCATCTCTCGCTCCCAGGGCGACCAGCTTGCCGCCGTGTCGGTGTCGGAGTTGCTGGCCGACATGGAGCAACTGCATCGCTCGGAGTTTCTGCGCCGCTCCATCGAGTTTCGGTTGGACATTTCTTCCTCTCTGCCCAGGGTGATGTGCCACGCGCAGCAATTGCGTCAGGCGGTACTGCATTGCCTGCAGTTTGCCATGGAAGCGGTGGAAAATCAGGGCACTGCGTCGAGCCGGGAGAAATCCAGGGTGGTGCGCCTGGAGGCAACCGCCGAGGGAAACCAGGTGCAGATTCTGGTCGCGCATTCCGGGCCCGGCTTTCTGCATCCCGATCGCGCCTTTGACCCCTTTGTTCCGACCCAGGCATCCGGAGAGATGGCCGGTTTGGGGCTTAGTCTCTGTGCCACGATCCTGCGCGACCACCACGGCCGCGCCTCGGCTGTGAACCTGGATCCGAGCGGGGCGGCCATCATTCTGGAGTTGCAAACGGCCTGATGCGGTGGCCTGCGGGCACGGCGTGACCCGATTTTCCGTAGAATAGCCTTCAATGGCTTTTAGCGAGCAATACGATGTGGTGGTGGTGGGCGCCGGTCACGCCGGGTGCGAGGCGGCGATGGCGGCGGCACGCATGGGACTGAAGACCGCCCTGATCACCATGAACATGGACCTGATTGCGCAGATGAGCTGCAATCCGGCCGTGGGCGGCGTAGCCAAGGGCCACCTGGTGCGCGAAGTAGACGCCCTGGGCGGCATCATGGGCGAGGTGGCCGATGCGGTGGGCATCCAGTTCCGGCTGCTGAATACCTCGCGCGGTCCGGCGGTATGGAGTCCGCGGGCGCAATGCGACAAGCAACTCTACCGCGTGAAGATGCGCGAGGTGCTGGAATCGCAGCCTGGGCTGCATATTCGCCAGGCAGAGGTGGTGGACCTGGTTGTAGAGCAGGGAACAGGGAACAGGGAACAGGGAACAGAGGGCAGGGATCTGGGGACGGACAATGGCCGGCGGCGGGTGCTGGGGCTGAAGCTGCGGGACGGGCGAAGGTTGCTGGCCGGAGCTACGATTATCACCACCGGTACGTTTTTGAATGGGCTGATTCACTGCGGTGAAGAGCACTATCCGGCTGGTCGCAGCGGGGAGCCGGCAAGTGTGCTGCTGGGCGAAGCGCTGCGCGCGCTGGGACTCAGGACATGCAGGCTCAAGACCGGGACGCCGCCGCGCCTGGATGGGCGCACCATCCGCTGGGATGCCTTTGAGGAGCAGGCGGGTGACGCACATCCCACTCCCTTCAGCTTCAGGACCAAGAGAATTGTCCAGCCGCAGATCAGTTGCCACATCGCGTTTACCACCCCGGAGACGCTGAGGATCATTCGCGAAAACGTCCACCGGTCGGCCATGTATTCGGGACAGATCGAGGGCATTGGGCCGCGTTATTGCCCGTCCATCGAGGACAAGATCGTCAAGTTTCCCGACAAGACGCAGCACCAGTTTTTTCTGGAGCCGGAGGGGCTGAATACGCACGAGGTGTACGTGAACGGCATGTCCACCTCGCTTCCGATGGAGGTGCAGTGGGAGATTGTGCGCTCGATTCCGGGGCTGGATCAGGCGGAGATGCTGCGGCCTGGGTACGCCATCGAATATGACAGCGTGGACGCCACCGAACTCGATCGCACGCTGCGCGTGAAGAGCATGGAGGGCCTCTACTTGGCCGGCCAGATCAACGGGACGAGCGGGTACGAAGAGGCCGCCTGCCAGGGCATCATGGCCGGGATCAACGCGGCGCTCTGGCTCAAAGGGCAGCCCCCGTTCACCATGGACCGGACCGAGGGCTACACGGGCATTCTGATCGATGATCTGATTTCCAAGGGCACAAATGAGCCCTACCGCATGTTCACCTCGCGGGCCGAGTTCCGGCTGCATTTGCGCATCGACAACGCGGACCGCCGGTTGACTCCGCATGGCCGCCGGCTCGGACTGATCGGCGATGAAGCCTGGGCGGAGTACGAGCAAAAGCAGGCACGGATGGCCGCGCTGGCAGGTCTGCTGACGACACGCAAGGTGGACGGCGAACGTCTGGCCGCGGCGGGATTCGGCGAGCTGACGGCGACCGCCGGATTGACTTGGGCGCAACTGCTGAAGCGGCCCGAGGTGAGCATTGACGCGGTGCTGGGTTCTTTGTGTGAAGGTCTAGCTGATTCCGAGGACCCGCTGCTGAAAGAGTTGGCCGCGGCGATGAACGGGGATTCTGGTCAGATCGATCCGGTGGGGACCGTTGTGCTGCGCAATGAAGCACGCGCGGTCGAAACGGAGATCAAGTTTGCCGGGTATCTGGAGCAGCAGAAGAAGTCGATCGAAAAGCTCAAAGCCGCTGAGGCGGTCCTGATTCCGGAGTGGATGGACTACGCTGCCATCAGCGGGCTTTCGCGCGAAATGAAGGAGAAGCTGGAGCGGGTGCGGCCTTCCACCATTGGACAAGCCAGCCGCATGCCCGGCGTGACCCCTGCCGCGCTCAGCCTGGTCCATGTGTCGATCCGGCTGCAAGGGGCCCGGCGGCTGGTCAGCGGGTAGAGAGTTGCTGGCCGGCCGGCATTATGGCTGCGGGTTACTCTTGTCGCTCTTGGTGAACAGCGGGATGTGGAAGGGCATTTCGGCGTTGGACTGTTTTTTGGTTTTGGCGTTCGAGTCCTCGCGAAGAACCGTCCGCTGGGAGTTGATGCACAGCCAGCCGCCGCGAGCGCGCTCGAAGACGTGGGTGAAGACGCCCTTTTCGTCCACCTGGTTCGAACCGGCCTTGTGGTGCAGCACGTAGGTGCCGTTGGCGACGGCGATATCGCCCAGCATGCGGACCGTGATCACGCGCTGATCCAGATGGAGAGTTTTGTCCTCGCCGGTAATCAACTGCGCCAGTTGCTGATTGCGCGTGGTGATGTCGCCGGTTGCGGAAACGTCCACAAACAGCGGGGACAGCACCAGTTCGAGGTTGTACTGGTCGCGCAGGTTGATGGAGGTGGACCAAGAGTCTTCAATCTTCTGGAACTCGCGAATCTCCGGGCTTTCAGCCGAGGTGACGGCAGGCGGAACGGAAGCCGACGCCGGAACCGAAGCCGGCTTTTGGGCGGCAGCGAACGAGATTGAGAGCAGAAAAGCAGAAAAACCAGCCACAAAACGGGTCATGCGCAAGGTGAACTCCCCCTAAGATGATAGCTCTTGGACTCCGGATACTGAAGGTAGGAAAGCGGCAAATTGACCGGGAAGGCGTCAGGCCAGCTTTTGCAGTTGCTCCGGCTCATGGAGGGTGACCAGGGAGTCTTCGATGGAAATCCATCCATCTTTGCGAAACTGGCCCAGGGTGCGAGTGACGGTTTCGCGGGTGGTGCAGGCCATGGAGGCCATCTCTTCGTGGGTGAGAAGGAGCGGGAAGCGGAAGCCGCCGCCGTTGAGGTGTTCGCCGATCTGGTGGGCCAGTTCCAGCAGCAGGCGTCCCAGGCGGGCGGCCACGGTCTCGGCCAAGGCAATGCGGCAGGCATCCTGCAGGGCGAAGCGGTATTCCTGGCAGATGCACTGGACGGCCCGCATCTGGGCCTCCTTGTGACTGCGCAGGAAGCTCAGGAAGCGGTCGCGCTCGACGGGGCGAAGCTGGGCCTCTGTCAACGATTCAGCCGAAACCTCGTAGACGCCGTGGGAGAGGACCGCGTACAGGCCCAGCATCGAACCGGGACCGGCGACACGGACAATCATTTGGCGGTCCTGAGCGCGTCCTGCGGTGAGCTTGAGGTAGCCGCTGCAGATCAGGTACAGGCAGCGGGCGTCTTCGCCTTGCTTGAAGAGGGATGCCTGTGCGGGCAGGGAGATGGTGCTGGTAGCGAGTTCAAGATCGGCCAGTACGGCGCTTCCCAGGGAGCAGAACCAGCCGGGACGTCGATTGGCGCATGCCGCGCATCCGACGGGCGCCTGCCGGGCCAGATGCTTCTGGCGATCCTGCGTTCCTACCGAGTTCTCTGTGTGCTCCATCGTCGTTCACCGTCCGGCGCCGAATCGGTATGTCTACCTCGGCCCGAGGCGAATCGCTTTCCTTGCTGTAAGGGCCGATGCGCGTGAAGCTGTTCTGGGTCTCCGGGCAAGGAGACACTTGTCTGTTTGAAAGTCTGCCCGAACCGCTGGCCTTGGGGATGTGACGGGCCTCACGTCTATCTTTTGCCAAACAATCGCGAGCTTTTTTGCCGATTGAATAGTCGGCTCAACCGCCTGATTAATTTCGGGCTTCAGGAGGGCGGAGAGTTGACCGAAAAGGGGATAGGGACGGACTTCCAGCCGGGAAAATCAACGAACTTCCGCACGATGGCTGCCATGACAGGCAAACTGTCCGATTTTGCTCAGCCGCAAACTCATAATCCTGTTGTCCTGCGTGTGGAGCATCTAGTGGCCTTCCGCGGCCTTCTTGAATTTGCACCGCACGTTTGCATCGCTGAGTGGCTTTCCCGCGACGTGCCACGCTCTTTGTTGAGGGCGGTCCGGATCACTCGATATGAGGAAACTCAAGCCGGAATGGTAGTCTTAGCCGTATGTGATGAGCGTCACCGTTTGCGGTCGAAGCGACACGATAGGATGCAGCGCATGAAGTGATGCTCCACACAGTGATCTCTTTTTGCACCAGCGTGACCCATGAATCTGCTCTCAAGCCCAAGTTTCCGAGAGGAAGTCTGCCGGTTCCGGGCAGTGGATATTGGTGTTGCTGTTGACTGAAGAAAGAAACAATGAGAACACCCAAGGCGGTAATTTTTGATGCATAGAGACAGGCCTGTCACGCAATTGTCGATTGATGCGGTTCCGGGCAAGAGGCCGGGATTGCGAGTTTGTTGGATGTTTTTGCTTGCCGCGGGGATGTTTTGTGCACCCGTGCTGGCAGCCCCGGCGGGCACAGAGAAGCCGGCCACTGCGCAGACCAAGGACACCGCGCCCGGTGACTACGTGGGCGGCGAGACTTGTGCAACCTGCCATGAAGAGGTTGCCAAGGGTTTCGCGTCCAATCCTCACGCCAAAATGGCCCTGATGCACGGCAAGTCCGGGGTCACGTGCGAGAACTGCCACGGAGCCGGCAAACCGCACGTTGACGGTGGCGGAGACGTGAGCAAGATCTTCAACCCCGGCAAGGCCAGTTCCAAACAGGTGGACGCCACGTGCCTGAGCTGCCACGCGGGGGCTCATCCCAACTTTGCGCGCTCGCCGCACGCCAAGGCGGATGTCAGTTGTCTGGGATGCCACGCCATCCATGAAAACAAGGAAGAGCATCTGCTCAAGGCTCCTCAGCCCCAGCTCTGCTTTCAGTGCCACGCCGACCAGAAGGCGCAGTTCAACATGCCCTTCCATCACAAGGTCAACGAGGGCGCGGTCAGTTGCAGCGACTGTCACGACCCCCACGGTACGTTCGGGAACAACAACCTGAAGTCCACGGCCGATCAGAACGCCATCTGCACCAAGTGCCATACCGAAACCCGCGGGCCCTTTGTTTACGAACATGCGCCGGTGAAGGCTGAAGGATGCGTGGGTTGCCACACTCCGCACGGCTCGCAGAATGCGCGGCTGCTGAATATGCCCAGCATCAACACGCTTTGCAACCAGTGCCATAGCGCGGTCGCTTCTGGCACGGTTCATGGCCAAGGGCAGGGGTCGTCGGACAGTCCACCATGCACCAGTTGCCACACCTACATCCACGGTTCGAATGTGAATGTGGCGTTCCTCAGGTAACGGGATTGCGCCGCGCTGCCCATACAAACGGGCAGCTTGGCGCAGGCGATATGCACAGTGCACGACGATTCAAAACTGGATGTCAGCAATGCTGTTCTTTAAGAGCGAGGCTTCACTAATGACGAATATACGGTGTTATTTCCGGCTGCCAAAACGGCAGCCCCCTGCCGCAACGATTCTGTGCGCGAGCTTGGCAATTGCCGCCTCAGCGCTGATGACGGGGGCTGCATTCGCGCAGACACCTGCCGCGGCGCTGCCCGCGCCGGGACAGCCGATGTCGATCCCGGACGGATACGCGGTTCACGAGTCGGTCGATCTGGGTGGCCGCATGGCCAACGTGGCCGGCAGCAACGCGATGTACGACACGCTGGTCAACTTGCAATCCGGTCCGCGCGTGCAGGGCGAGTCATTCGAACTGCACGGATTGGCGGGCAAAGACCATCCGATCCTGGACAACCTGAAGATTTTCAGCACTGGCTTGGGCGGTGACCCGTACAGCTACAGCAAGCTGGACTTCAACAAGGGCAAGCTCTACGAGTTCTCGGGCATGTTCCGCCGCGACCGCCAGTATTTCGATTACGATCTGCTGGGTAACCCCGGCATCCCCAGCGGGTATTCCATTCCCGTCAGCGGCTCGACGACGCCTTATGCCTGGCCGCAGATTCAGCAGTCGCCCTTCCTGTTCAACACGGTGCGCCGCATGACGGACACCAACCTCACCATCCTGCCGCTTTCGAAGTTCACATTCCGCGCAGGATACTCGCAGAATACCTTCGAGGGGCCGAGCCTGACGCCGAGCGGCTATCAAATTGGCGGCTCGTATGCGGTTTTGCTCGAACAGTATCAGCGCAACAGCTCGGATGACTTCACGGCGGGGATCGACTGGAAGCCGATGAACGGCACCAAGCTGACTTTCGAAGAGGAGGTCGATCACTACAAGGGCGACTCCTACTTCACCCTGGCTCCCCAGGACTACACCGTGCAGGAATCGGACGGAACCAAGGTCGCCCTGCTGGCGAACTATTACGCCTTCTTGCCTTACGGCTACAACGCCGCGGGCAACTTTGTTCCGTACGCTGCTGCTGCGGTGAAGGGCGCCTTAGCTACCAGCGGAATGTGCAACGCAAGCATTACGACTGCGACCACGATTCTTCGAGCAAATCCCGCCGGCGGGCTTCCGATCATTGACCCGGCTTGCAATGTGATCAGCAGCTATACTCGCTTGGAACCGACGCGCGAACTCTTCCCCACGGAGATCTTCCGGCTGCAGAGCTCGACCGTCAAGAATATCGCGATAAACGGCAATGCCCGCTACACCAGCGCGAAGATGAACATGCCCAGCTACAGCGAGGTCTTCCAGGGCCTCCAGGGCGCGAACCGCGAACTTGCCGGTTCAGCCAGCGGGAGCGCCAAGCGTGAGGTGATGGCCGCCGATTTCGGCATCGTTTGGCAGGCCACGGAGAAGGTCAGCCTGGCTGACTCGGTGAGCTTTTCCAACACTCATCAGCCCGGAACGTCCGTGGAAACGGGCGGGACCACTGTCACCGTGCCCACGACGGTTGGCCAGGAAACTATCAACAGTACGACTCTCACCGCGACGGCAGTGACGACCGGCAATGCTCCCAGCATGCCCACCGAGGGCGGTCCGGGAATCGGCGCGCCGCAGGCTGGCTACTTCGGCCAGCGGTTCGTAACGAATAACGCGACGCTCACTTGGGATGCGACGCCGCGCAGCACCTTCTCGTTCACCTATCGCTACGAGGATCACCTGATCTCCGAAGGACAGGGAACCGCGGCGCACAACGTTACGATTCCCGCCAACAACACGACCGCCGGCGAGGTCGATATTCAGGAGAACGGCGCGATCTTCAATGCCGCCCTGCGTCCGAGTGCGAACTGGGAGATCAATGGTTCGGTCGAGGCCATGTTCAACGACAACGTCTTCACCCCGATGGGCTTCCGGCAGTCGTGGCACTATCGCGTACACACCCTCTTCCGGCCCAAGCCGTGGGCCACGATATCTGGTGCATTCAACGACCGGGAGCGGCACAACAACACCAACAACAATCAGAGCTTCCCGGGCAACACCACGGCCTACTTTGGGCCGCTCAATCACGTCGATCACTCGCGGGTTGTGAGCTTAGGCGCGCAGTTGTTCCCGAACGACCGTTACGGGATCGATCTGAACTACTCCTACAGCGACGTGTACTTGTCGGTCAACTCCTGCTTCCAGGGCGCGGCCAGCGTGCTGCCGGGCGGGGCCGTTGCGCCGGGCGCTGCGACGCAAAGCGCAGTGATGTGCGGACCAGCTTCGGGAACTCACGGATTGGCCGTGCTTTATCTGGGCCGGGATTTTGAGGACCAGCCGACGCAGTTCGGATCGGCGTCTTTGGTGTATTCGCCAGTCAAGCAGATCCGCACCAACCTTGGTTACCGCGTCAACGCAGTCAACGGAAGCCGGTCCTTCACCGATGCAAGCGACGTGAACGGAACGCTGGTGTCCACCTACCAGACACCGTTTGTGAACGTGGCATGGACTGTCCGCAAGAACCTGACGTGGAAGGGCGAGTACAACTACAGCGGCTACGGCGAGGGAGGCCAATCGGGTGCACAGTACTGCAACGACAACGCTGCGCTTGTGTCTGGAGCCACTTCTGCGCCGACCGTACTCTGCAGCTCTGTGGCGAACACCGCAATGTCGGCGGGTTCGCCGGCTTATGGGTTCACCGCGCCGCGAAACTTCCACGCCAACAACGTGACGCTCGGAGTCCATTACGAGTTCTAATTGAGGTCGCGGTTCCTGACGGGTGCATAGTCCAAGAAAAGGATGGAGGAGCATTGCAATGAGAAAGGCAATTCGATTCCACGGAGCACTGGCGCTGGCTGTTTGCCTGGCCAGTGCTTCGGCCCTCGCCCAGTCGACCGGAGAGGCGATCTTCAAGGCCAGGTGTCAAGACTGTCATGGCCCCACCGGGCTGTCGGACACAAAAATGGCCATGGCTCTCAAAATCAAGCCGGTCACCGACCCGGACGTCAAGAAGATGTCAGAGGCGGCCATGATCGATGCCACCCGGAACGGCACAGGCAAGATGCAGGCGTACAAGGGCAAACTGACAGAGCAGCAGATCAAGGCCGTGGTGGACTATTTCCGCACGTTCATCAAGTGAGGAACGATCGGCGCAATCCCGGCAGGCGGGGATTGCGCTGTTTTGCGTGAGATGGCATGCTGATGCCATCCCGTTGCGATCTCGGAGGCCGGTTTTTGGGTGCCGAGAGTTGGGGCACGAAGCACAACCCATGCGTCAGGTGTCTTTGTACATGCTGACGCGTTGAGACAAAAGGAGTTTTGCAATGAAAAGGAATTTTCAGTCCCGTGCTGTGATTGCCGTGCTTGCCGTGGTGGTTTCCTCGGCAAGCGCTATGGGCTTCGCACAATCCGCCGGCGAAGCGACCTACAAAGCCAAGTGTCAAATGTGCCACGGAGCCACAGGCACCCCGAGCGCAGGTATGGCCAAATCCATGGGCGTGAAGGCCGCTTCCGATCCAGACATCAAGAAGCTGACCGCAGACCAGATGGCTGCCGCCGTGAAGAACGGCAAAGGCAAGATGAAGCCTGTTGCTGGGCTTAGCGACGCACAGGTCAAGGACACTGTGGCCTACTACCGCAGCTTGAAATAAACAACTGGATCAGATTTTGTAGTTGAGCCAGGCCCGCCGTTCACGGCGGGCCGTCGGTTTGAAAGTGGGGGTAATTTGCAAGCGTTTCAAAGATTCCGTGAGAGCTGGGTTCGGCCGGCGCTGTTCTTCGGCAACAATCCCATCAGCCTTGCCGGCGGAGCCATCACCACCGCTTCCGGCGTCACCATGGTTGGCTATTGGCTGGTGGAGCTGTTTGGCCGATTCAGCGACAATCCATATCTCGGCATCATCTTCTTTCTGCTCCTGCCCGGGGTGTTCGTCGCCGGTCTGCTGCTGATCCCGATAGGCGTAGTGTTGCGGCGCCGGAAGCTTCAGAAGGCCGGACAGATCCCCGTCGAGTTCCCCAAGATCGACCTCAACGACAAGATGTTTCGTCACGGACTGGACATTGTCCTGGTGACCACCATGGCGAACCTGCTGCTGGTGGCCATGGCCAGCTATCGCGGCGCGGCCTATATGGATTCACCGCAGTTCTGCGGCCAGTCGTGCCATGTGATGCATCCCGAATACACGGCCTACAAAATATCCGCGCACTCGCATGTGGATTGTGTTGCCTGCCACATCGGCTCAGGCGCGCAAGCGTACTTTTCCGCCAAGGTGAATGGCACCAAGCAACTGATTGAAGTCAGTCTGCACCCCATGGCGCAATTTGCTCCCAAGTACATTCCCGACTACCCCACGCCGATTCCGTCTCCCGTGCAGAATCTGCGCCCGGCGCGCTACACCTGCGAGGGTTGCCACACGCCAGCAAGGTTTGTGGGCGAAAAGCTGCTGGTCAAGTCTACGTTTGCCGACGACGAGAAGAACACGGAGACGCAGACGGTGCTGGTGCTGCACCTCGGCGGGCAGGACTCCTTGTCTCATCTCACGGGAATTCATGGCGTGCATCTGGGACACATCGAATATGTCGCCACGGATTCCACCCGGACCACCATTCCCTGGGTGCAGAAGCGGAACGCGGACGGCTCCGTAACCGAGTTTGCCTCGTCCACTGCGGGCAAAGGCGCGCCTCAGGGTGAACGCAGGGTGATGGACTGCATCGACTGCCACAACCGCGCGGCCCACACATTTGTGACCGCGGAAGACGCGCTCAACAGGTCCATGGCCAGCGGCGCCGTCAGCCCGGACCTGCCCTGGGTTCACAAGAAGGGTCTGGAACTGCTGAAGACCAGCTACTCGAGCGAAGCTGAGGCGCGTGCAGAGATTCCTCAGCAGCTTCAGGCTTTCTATAGCTCCCAACATCCCGAGGTGCTGGCCGCGAGGGCGGCGCAGGTCAAGGCCGCGGGCGACGAACTTGTGTTGCTCTACAGCCAGAACGTGTTCCCGGCTATGAAGGTGACCTGGGGAACGCATCCCAACCACATTGGACACATGAGCTATCCGGGCTGCTTCCGCTGCCACGATGGAGACCACGCGGCCAAGGACGGCAAGAGCATTACGCAGGATTGCGCGGCCTGCCACAACCTGCTGGTTGTGGACGAAGCCAAACCCAAGGTCCTTTCCGATCTCGGCATTCAATAGGCGAGCGGCAGGGAAGTCCGTACAACTGAGTGATCACGAATCTCCCTTGGCCCCGATGCGCACATTCCGCGCGTCGGGGCCAAATGGCAAGATCGCCAAAGCGGGAGGTCCACCACTTGCTTTTTGCTCACTCCTCATACCTAGCCGCCTGCACCCTGGTCGAGAATCTGCTGGGAGGACCGCCCGGCGCTATACAATCGGGACGAAACCTCCTTCATTCTGAGACTCTCTGCCCAAATGGTGGTAGACGGGAAGGCCATTCCTTGAGGCAAGATAGGATGAGGCCCTTTTCGCTCGATCAGAATGAACGGTGAGTTGCTTAGGGACAGTGCAAAAAAGAGGAAAATGGCACACAAGAAGAGCTTCGGCCTGCCGCTCGCAATGGTTCTCACAATCAGTTTGGGAGCGGCGGTTGCCCAGTCGCCGGATTACCACCTCGCGGACAAAGACCTGTCTGCGGGTAATCAAGTCTCCCGGCTCATAGGCGATTGGCGCAGCACCCCGGCAATTTCGATTCCCGCGAGCCAGCCGCCTGCGCTCGCCGCAGGGACCGATCTGGGTTCCGCGCCTTCTTCCACCCGGCTTGAACGGATGCTCCTGTTGCTTTCGCCATCGCCGGCTCAGCAGCAGGCGCTGAGCACGAAACTCAGCAACCAGCAGAATTCCTCATCGCCCGCATACCATCACTGGCTGACCTCGGGAGCCTTCGCAGCGGCTTACTCGAATTCCACTGAAGATGTTGCTGCGGTTGCGGCGTGGCTCGGCAGCCAGGGCTTTCAGGTGGCTCCGCTGCCCGCCGGTAGGGGTTGGATCGAATTTTCAGGCACGGCGGCCCAGGTGGAACAGGCATTCCAGACGGAAGTTCACCTGGTTGCGACCGCGCAGGGGACGCGCGCTGCGCTGGTGTTTGGAGTCAGTGTGCCCGGTGCGTTGAAGCCCCTTGTGCATGGGCTGGTTTCGCTGGACGGTGTTCTTTCCACTCCGGCGCTGACCACACCGAAGATAGTTGTCACGTCGGCCGCGGAACTCGCTGCGGAAACTTTACCCGGCAAAGCTGAGGCGCTCACACCGCAACTGGCCGCACAACTGCTGCAACTGAATCTGGTTCACGCCGCAGGTGTCGTGGGAGCGGGGCAGACCATTGCCATTGCGGCGCGCAGCAATGTTCTCAGCAGCGATATTGCGGCCTTCCGATCCACATTCGGATTGTCCGCCAGTACGCTCTCCGTACGCCCGAACGGAACCGACCCCGGCCGCACAGCGGATGAAGCTGCCGCCAACCTGGCAGCCTCTTGGGCTGGAGCGGCTGCGCCGGGCGCGCAGATTATGCTGGTACCCGCCGGCTCGACCAGCGCCACAGACGGAATAGACCTTTCCCTGGCGTCGATTGTGGACCAAGGGCTGGCGCAAACCGTGGTCGTCGGCTATTCAGCGTGCGAAGCGTCGCTCAGCGAGGCGCACCAGGACTTCTATGCCGCACTTTATCGGCAGGCCGCGGCCGAAGGCGTTGCGGTGGCCGCGGCAGCAGGAGACAGCGGTGCGGCTGCGTGTCATGCCGCGGGCAGCGATGCGCGCGTGAGCAGTGGATATGGCGTCAATGCGCTGGCTTCGACTCCGTGGAATACGGCTGTCGGCGTTGCTGCATTCGGCTCTGGCGGCCCGGTGCAAGGCGTCTCGGCACTGACCGGTTGGTCGCCGGCCGGCTCGGCTGATCCAGCGTATGCCGGCGGCGGAGGCAGCAGCAGGCTCTATGGCGCGCCCGCTTGGCAGCCGGCTTCAACCAAGGCCCTCACGTCAACCGTCGCAGGAGCGGAGATCAGCGCCGCAGGCTTGACGGCTGGCCACCGTTTGCTTCCCGACCTGGCTTTGCCCACCGCCATCGATAGCGGCGTGAATCCGGGGCTGGCCTTCTGCTTGAGCGGCACGAAAGCCGCGAGCGGCTGCACACTGGTGCGTGCAGGCGGCAGTTCAGCGTCCGCGGCCCTCTTTGGCGGCATAGCGGCACTGGTGGCCGAACAGTACGGCCCACAAGGAAATCTTGCGCCTGGTCTGTATGCGCTGCGCATAGCCAGCGGTGTTTATGAGGACGTGGACCAGGGCAGCGCGCAGTTAAGGTGCGAAGCCGGCAGTTCCGGTTGTGGCTCGGAAGAGCAGATTGGATTTGCCGCAGCAACCGGCTATGACTTGGCTACCGGCCTGGGCGCAGTGAACGCGCAGAAGCTACTCAAGGCCTGGCCTGACGCCGCAACGGGTACCGCCGCAGCGTCGGTGACTTGGACAACGATCTCTCAGACCATTGGTACAGCCTCCAGCCTGACTCTGACCGTCAAGGTCTCTTCGGCAAGCGCAACTGCGACCACGGTCCCCACGGGGACGGTCTTGTTCTCTGACGCCACAAGTAGCATGAGTCTGGGCACGGCAACCCTCTCCAACGGCACAGCCACAGCCACCATTCCAACCGGGACATTCGCGGCTGGAACCCATGAGATCCAGGCTACCTATTCGGGAGACACTGTTTATGGGACAGCAACGAGTTCCCAGATCGCCATCACGGTCAAGGACTCCGTTTCGGTGGTCCTGACCTCGAATCTCGCCACGGCTATCTCCCAGCAATCAGTCGTTCTGACTGCGACTGTTACGCCCATCGACGATGCCGCGAATGAAAACAATCCCAGCGGGACGGTCATTTTTTACGACGGGGGCATCACCCTTGGCTCGGCTACGCTTGTGACTGGAGCAGGATTCACATCGGTTGCCACGCTGACGACCAGCACCTTGCCCGCGGGCCTCGATACGGTTGTCGCGGTGTACCAGGGCGACACATATTACGAGTTGGGCACATCGAACTCGCTCTCGATCGACGTTCAGGATTTCACCATCACGGCATCTCCCACGAATCCGGCCACCAACCTGGAGATTGTGAAGGGCTCGGCGGGAACCGCATCGTATGTTATTACTGGCCTGGGTGGCTACAACGGCGAAGTCCAGGTGGTGTGCGCCGTACCGTCCCAGGACGACATGACCTGCACTCCGTCGCCACAGCAAGTGACGCCTACCGGCACCGTCACCTTTACTGTGGGAACATTCACGTCGGGCACCACCGCGGCCGCCAACCGGCCTCGCGGGCCGCTGTGGCCGCACGCGGCTAGTGGCGCGGCGCTGGCCCTGCTGGCTGGATTCTTCCTGCTGCCATTCGGTCGCAGAACGCGCATCTTTGCCTGCAGCTCCACGCGGCGCTTCCTTGTCCTGCTTTTGCTGTTGGTGGGCCTCGGCGCCGCGGGCATCGGATGCAGTAGCGTGACCGTTGCCACTACGGGGGGAACGCCGCTCGGGGTGGCGACACTCAAAATCACGGCGAACGCGTATGTCGACAACACGGTGGTGAGCCACAGTGTTTATCTGACGGTGAATGTATTGGCGCCAGGCTCGACAAACTGAAACAGTCGCAAAAAAGACCAACGGGCGGCCTCTGATAAGGCCGCCCGTTGGTCTTTGTAACAAAGAGATTCACCCGGACATGGTAGCCTTGCTCTTCGGTTGCAAGGAGCCCGATTTCCGATGCGTTCCAGCCAGTCAACCCAAGCCAGCGGCCAGCCAATCCACTTCAATCTTGTTGCAGCGGCGCACGCCGCCATGATCGAGCACGGATTCCAGCCCGATTTTCCCGTGGGTGCCGACGCTGAATTGGCCGCGATCCAGGCTCATTTAGGGCAATTCACCGCGGGACTTCAGGATCTGCGCACTCTGCTCTGGTCTTCGATCGACAACGATACGTCCAAAGACCTGGACCAGATCGAGTGGGCCGAGCAGCTACCCGATGGACGAATCCGCGTGCTCATCGGCGTGGCCGACGTAGATGCACGCGTCCACCAGGGCACGATCCTCGACAGCCATGCCCGGAGCGAGACGACCTCGGTCTATACCGGCGTGAAAGTCTTCCCGATGCTTCCGGCCGAGCTCTCCGAGGGCATCACGTCGCTCAACGAGAATGAAGACCGAATGGCCGTGGTCATTGAGTTTGCCGTAGATCAGGCCGGCACAGCTTCGGATGGAAAAGCTTATCGTGCGCTGGTGCGCAACCGGGCACAACTGGCCTATAACGCCGTGGGTGCGTGGCTGGAAGGCAGGGGACCGGCGCCCGCCAAAGTGGCGGCCAGCACCGCTCTGGCCGCGCAACTCAAACTGCAGGACACGGCGGCGCAGCGCATGGTCGATGGGCGCTTCCAACACGGTGCACTGGATCTGGAAACCATCGAAACCCGGCCGGTGATGCTGGCCGACCAGGCGATTGAGATTGCGCGTCTCGAAAAGAATCGCGCCACCTCGCTGATTGAAGAGTTCATGGTGGCGGCCAACGGAGTTATCGCCAGAACCTTCGAGCAAGCCGGAGTGGCGTCCATTCGGCGCATCGTGCGCACGCCAAAGCGCTGGGACCGCATCGTGGAGTTGGCCGAAGGGCTGGGCACGACGCTGCCCGCGCAGCCCGATTCAAAGCTGCTGAATGACTTTCTGCTGGCTCAAAAGCAGAAGGACCCTGAGCACTTTCCCGATCTCTCATTGGCCGTCGTCAAGCTGATGGGCCCCGGTGAGTACGTGCTGGTGAAACCCCACGAAGTTTCGCCCGGACACTTCGGTTTGGCGGTGCAGGACTATACGCACTCGACCGCGCCCAACCGCCGCTTTCCTGATGTGGTGACGCAGCGGCTTTTGAAGGCCTGGCTCGGCAAGGCGCCGCAACCCTATTCCGACGGCGACTTGAACGCCATCGCCGTTCGGTGCACATTGATGGAAGACAACGCCCGCAAGGTGGAGCGCGAGATGCAGAAGCGCATCGCCGCGGTGGTGCTGCACCCGCGCATCGGCCAGATGTTTCCGGCCATCGTCACCGGCGTCAACCAATACGGCACTTTCGTCCGCACTTTGGACCCGCATGTGGATGGAATGCTGGTGAGCGGTGGCAAGGGGCTGGATGTGGGCGACAAGGTGACGGTGAAGTTGATCTCCACAGATCCCCAGCGCGGCTTTATCGACTTTGCTGCGTGATAAGTCGTGATCGCCGGATTGTAGCGCCGCTCTCTGGAGCGGCTGTCGTGCGGGTCTCCAGACCCGCGCCAGCACAGGGACAGTGATTACAAGATCACTTGCTCTGAATACTAATCTCCCTGTTGCAAGGCCGCTAACTCGTGGCTGGCCAAAGGCGCAGTAACGGAGCGCCTTCGGATGCCGGTCAGTTGGAGAAACGTCAACCAGAGAAACCGTGGATTGTTCTTGAAGTACCGGCCCGCGAGCCGGCGTGGCTCCTGGGATATTCTGTATAACCACTGCAGCCCGGCATCTTTCATCCACTTGGGGGCGTCCTTGAGATTTCCGCTGTTGATGTCAAACGCCGCTCCAACCCCCACCATCAGCTTTACCGGCATTCTGCCAATGTATTGAGCCATGAATCGCTCTTGCTTCGGAGTACTGAGGCCGCACCACAGGATGTCCGGCTTCGCGGCAAGAAGCTGCTCTTCCAATTCGATTTCTTCCTGCGCTGTCAGAGGCCGGAATGGGGGCGTGTAAGTCCCGACAATCTGGAGCCCAGGGTACCGCAGAGTCAGCTTCTCGCCAAGCTCTTCGGCTATTCCAGGTTTGCCCCCATAGAGGAAGTGTTTGTATCCGCGATCAACGGAGAGCTTGCACAGCTCAAGCATGAAGTCCGGTCCGTAGACCCGGGTCATTTGTTTGAGGCCCTGCCAATGCCCGACCCACACTGTGGGCTTCCCGTCCGGAGTGGTTAAAAAAGAAGAGTTAAGAATCTGCCGAAACTCTTCGTCGTCTTGTGCCTCCATGATTCCATGAACGCCAGTGACACAGATGTAGCCACGAGCGTCGGTTTGCAGAAACTTGTCTGAGTAATGGACGGCGTCTGCCATGGAGATCGCGCTGATTCCGACACCGAGAACATTTGCCCGGATGATCTGTCCCATAGGTCTCCCGTGGAAAGTGCGTCGTGCATTCTAAGCGAGGCGGGCAGCGTAGACTTCCTGCTCTATTTGCTCGCGAATCCAATCGTAGGTCTTCCGCAGCCCATTGCGTAACGTGGTCGAAGGCTCCCAGCCAAGGCGCTCCTGGATGAGGGTGTTGTCGCTGTTGCGACCATTCACTCCTCTTGGCGCAGTCAGGTTGTACTTTCTGTTCAGCTTCGTTCCGGCAAAGCTTTCGGCGATATCAACGAGTTGGTTGATCGTGACTAGCTCGCTGCTTCCAAGGTTGATCGGCTCGTGAATATCACTTTCCATAATCATCCGTGAACCCTCAACGCAGTCGTCGATATACATGAAGCTGCGGGTCTGGTTGCCGTCGCCCCAAATCTCGATTTCGTTTTCGCCCGACAGAGTCGCCTGCAGCACTTTGCGGCAGATAGCTGCAGGAGCCTTCTCGCGGCCTCCGGTCCATGTGCCCAGAGGGCCATAGACATTGTGATAGCGAGCCACTCGGCACTGCAATCCGAAGTCCTCTTCAAAATGACGGCACATCCGCTCGCTGAAGAGCTTCTCCCAGCCATAGCCATCCTCGGCCTGCGCCGGATAGGCGTCCGACTCCTTGAGTGGAGTTACATGAGCGTCTCGCTGCTTATCCGCGTTGTAGACGCAAGCGGAGGACGAGAAGAAAAAGCGGGAGATCTCTGCCCTCTTGGCAGCCATCAACAAATGGGTATTGATGAGGACGCTCAGCATGCAAAGCGCCTTGTTGTTTTCAATGAAGCCCATTCCGCCCATATCAGCCGCGAGGTTGAATACCACAGTGGCGCCATCGACAGTCTGTTGGCAATTCCTCAGATCCTTGAGGTCTGCTTCGACATTCTCGACTTCCTCCGATGATTGATACCATTCGTGAATCGGCTTGACGTCTACCGCCCGAATGACATCGACCCCGTCTTCAAGCAGGCTCTTGACCAGGTGCCCTCCAATGAAGCCGCCTGCGCCGCATACAACAACCTTCTCGTCTGTGAGTTTCATGGTGATCCTTTCCTCGACAAATGTTTTCTTGAGTCTGTTGTTACTTTCCGGCCCTGGTCGCTCTCTGGGCCGGCTGCGAAGAGTCATTAGAAGCTCTCACTCTGTGATCAACAGCTTGAATAGACTCTTCAATTGCGAATGCAAAGCAACGGCGCCACTCGACAAATCTCTATCGTTCCCGAAAGTTTTGTACGACTGCACGGGCGTCGACAATACCAACGCCTGAATGTTCCGTTCATTAGATGTCGAGACAGTTCACTACCCGGGGAGGCAGGAATAAGACGGACTGGAGGAGGAGGGTAGGAACCACTTTCGTTCCGCTTTCAGCGACACGAGTATGAACCTTTGCGTAATTTGAATGGTGTTGCTCATTGTTAGTTCATAGCCTTGAATCCATGCGTCGCGCGCAACCACTCCACTGTCTCCCTAACGCCTTCTTCCAAGGATGTCTTCGGCTGGCCAAGAAGCGCATACGTCGGCTCCATCGGAGTTGGATAGTCCTCTGTCATGCTCTTCAGTCGTGACGAAAAAAGTGGAAACTTGATCCCAAGTTTCTTCAATCCATCGCCCGCCAAGGCAAGCACGTGAAGGGCAGCCTTTGGAATCACGCGCACCGGCCGGCCGGTTAACTGCAGGGAGAAGGCATTCACCCAGGTGAGAAGCGCGAGGGGTGGATCTCCCACATAGAAGACCTTGCGATCGACCAATTCAGACGGCTGCTGGAATATCCCGGTGATTTGCTCGACTACATTTCCGACATAGCCATAGGAGCGTATGACCCTCTTGGGTCCGGGATGAAAATAGAAACCTCGGGCAAGAACGCGCCAAAACTCGTCAGGATACCGCGGATGCGCACTGCCCCACACGTTCGTAGGTCGGACAATCGTCCAAACACATTTCAGGCGTCCATTTCGTATCGCTTTCTCCGCAAGAACCTTGCTTTCTCCGTAAAGGGTATGCGGACGAAAATCCTGGTCGTTAGCAGGCAACGGTCCAGGACCCACGACATATTGCGTGGATACAAACACTGCGCGTTCGACCGTGCCGGAATCACGAATGGCATCGGCAACGTGCTGCGTGCCTGCGCTGTTGGTGCTGTAATCGTCAACCGTCCTTCCATCCATGTCAGTTCTGGCCGCGAGGTGGGCCACGTAGCGAGGGTGCAGATCATTGAAGGCCCGATTCAAATCCGCGGCGTTCATAATGTCACACCCTATCCAGTAAACGAGATGCGCCTTTTCCCGTGGAGGCGTCACGTCCAAATTGACGATATGAAGGTCGTTATTACTTCTTAGAAGATCGATCAGATGTGTCCCAATGAACCCGCTACCACCGGTAATGACAATGGTCCCTTTCAACATGCTCTCCCTTTGTCCCTCGACTCCGAGTCCGCTCGCCGGACCGCGCTCCACGGCGCAACTGAATAGTCGCGCTCGAAAGCAACCTTGCTTGGAATGTCCGACCCCATGTGCCTGCTTTGGTTGTTCCTATGAGGGGGATGGAAATGTACCACACGCAACAAATCTTCGATCCACACTGAAACAGGAAAGGTGCGGCGCCTTATGTAGCTCTAGGGTACTTTGGGGTGAACCGCCTCACAAGCCGCCGAATGTTTGATAATCGAGTGAGAAGGTTGACCCTGTTCAGGACCCTGGCGTCTCTAAACGGAACCCAACAGTTAACGTATCTTCACCGATGGTGTGTAAAGCTTCTGGGGTCGCCATACCGCTGAGATCCGCCGTGTGACAGTAGGTCGCCCGGAAACTTCAAGCCCAATACGACTTACCTCGACAAACAATCTCATCATCCTCCGCACTGGTCGCACCCGACTCCGGCTCACAAGTTCATCTTTTTGAAGATCGACTGCGGTATGCTGCGGATGATCAGCATGATTGGCGCCCAGAATGCAGGAACGTAAACCACGTCCTTGCGTCCCTTTACTGCCTTGATAATTCCTTGTGCAATCTTTGTGGGCGAGGCAAACAGCGGTCCCTTCGGCAGATGGGCGGTCATCGGCGTGGCCACGAATCCGGGTCGGATCGTCAGCACGTGAACTCCGCTGCGGTCGATCCGATTTCGCACTCCATCAAGGAAGATGTTCAGTGCGCCCTTTGATGCCCCGTAGACGTAGTTGCTCTTGCGTCCGCGGTCACCGGCAACCGACGAAATCACAGCCAGCGTTCCGCGTTTGCGTACCTCAAAGTAGTTGGCCAGCCAGGTGATCAGCGAAACAGCCGACAGAAAGTTGGTGTGAAGAATGGCCGCTGCCACTGTGAAATCTGCTTGCGCGTTGTCCTGATCGCCCAATACTCCGTGGGCAATCAGAGCCATATCGATCCCGCCCAGCGCCTGGTCGGCGGCTGTCAAAACTGCGGCATGGCCGGCGGTGTCATCGAGGTCAGCTACGCATGTCGTCAGCCCTGTCACTCCTCGCGTTGCCAGATCGCGCTTCAGTGTGTCCAGTTTGTCTGCGCTTCGCCCCACAAGAAAGAAGGAACATCCTCTGGGAATCAACTCCCGAATTGTCGCCATCGCAATTGCCGAAGTCGCGCCCAGAACCAGAATGCGTTTTGGAAACTCCGTCTTAGGCATCTGCGGTGACCCTCTGCCAGAATGCCGAACTGAATGCGGGATCAACGTACCGGGCAAACTCCCTCCACCGCGGATAGAAAGTTTGGAACTGCTTTGGCGTCATCCGCGCATCTTTTGCCGGATAGATGCTCCCACCATGCTCCAGCGTAATAGCGCCCAACCGGTCAAACAGCTTGAAGCTGACGTCGCGACGAACCGGAAAGTCGAGCGCCAAAGTGATTCCCGGGCGGGGGAACGAGAGCATACCCGGCGACTGCAAGTTTCCAAACAGCTTGATCACCGCGAGAAATGATGCCAATCCGGACTCCGTGATTTCACGCAGAATTCTCGTAATGCCCCTGGAGTCCTCCGGCAGTACGCATTGGAATTGCAAGAGTCCCTCCTTGCCGTAAATGCGGTTCCAATGCAGAATTCCGTCCAGCGGATAAAAGAACGGCTCGTAATCTACGCTGGCCGTCTTCTCGTGCGCCAACTGCCTATGAAAGTAGAGCGTGTTGAACACGCCCACCGTGAGCCGGTTCAGCGCCATGGCCGGAAAATACATGGGCACATGGAGCTTGGGCTTGGGCGACGGCTTCATCTCCGCTGCGACCTTCGAGTGCTCGCCCTGCATGAAGATGCCGCGCGCAAAACTGCTTTTTTGCGAAACGCAGTCGATCCAGGCTACCGTGTATTCAACGTTCGCGGATGCACGCGAAATCTCAAGAAACTCATCGATCCCTTTAAACTTGATTCCCGTGTAGTTCAACTTGCGCGATACAATCGGGCGCAGTTGCAGTTCAGCCCACGTAATCAGGCCCGTCAATCCAAGCCCGCCGATTGTGGCGCTGTACCATTCCGTGTTGGTGGTCGGCGAACATTCCATCCGCGTCCCGTCGGATCGAACCAGTTCGAACCGCGGAACATGCCGGCCGAAGGTTCCCGTCTTATGATGATTCTTGCCGTGAATATCGTTTGCAATGGCGCCGCCCATCGTCACATACTTGGTCCCCGGTGTCACCGGCAGGAACCAGCCACGCGGCACTGCAAAATCCAGAATCTCGGCGAGACTCACACCGGCCTCGCAGCGTAACAATCCTGTTTGAGCATCAAAATCCAGCAGCCGGCCCAATCCTCGTGCATTCAGGAGTGTCCCTTGGTCCAGCAGGCACGAGTCGCCATAGCTGCGGCCCAGTCCCACTGGCAGCATCGCAGTTCCAGGCCGCGTCGCCAAGGGAAAGTCCGTCCTCCAGTTGAGCGAAACAACATCGGCGCTCAGGCGCGGATAATGTCCCCACGAGTGAAAACGTGGTTGCGGATTTCCGCCGGATGACTTACTGAACATTCCGACCCTCCGTTCGGTTTTGGTTGAATGGAATTGGTTCCGGTCAAGGCTGAAAATGAAGCCAAGCAGAAATTCGGCCTCAGAAAGAAACGTCGTCTGAAGCCAATGAATGTTTAGAGTGCAAGCAGTGCGATGGCCACAGCGCCGGCGCCCATCAGCAGGCTCATGCGGTCGGTAATCGCAAATACCACCGGATCCTCGTTCAGCCGTCCGCGCGAAGCAAGCAGCCATACGCGGCTCAGCCACAGGATCATGAGCGGAATCATCAACCACAGGAAACCCGGTTTGTGGTAGAGCGCGGTCACTTCGTGGCCGCTGATGTAAATCGCGAAGATCACGGCCGATGCGTAAGCACTGGATGTGCCAAAGCTTCGCAACTGTGCGATGTCCGAAACCAGGTAGCCACGTCCGTTCCTGGGCACCGTTGCGCTCTCGCGCAAATTCTCCAACTCTGAAAACCGCTTCACAAACGCCAGCGACAAAAAGAGGAAAATGGAGAAACCCGCGAGCCAATGCGACATCGGCGTGGACGTTGCTGCGCTTCCGGCCAGCAGCCGCAGCGTATACAAGCCCGACAACACCAGTACATCAACGACGGGAATGCGTTTCAACCACGCGGAGTAGGCCAACGTGGCCGCCAGGTAAAGCAGCAGCCACGCGTAGAAGCTGCAGGGCAGAAATCGCGCGCCCGCGAACGCAAGGAACAAGAACAGCAAAACAATGCCCATGCCGTACTGCGCCTGCAGATCACCCGCGGCAAACGGCCTTGCCCGCTTGCGATGATGGCGGCGATCGGTCTCAATATCCAGCAGGTCATTGACGATATAGGTTGCCGAAGCCGTAAGACTGAAACAGCAGAAAGCCAGAATAGCTGCCACGATCCGTGACGCGGCTAGTCCGTGTCCCAGCAGAAGCGGCAAAAAAATCAGTACGTTCTTCGCCCACTGATGAACCCGGATCGCCTTGAGCAGCGCTTTCAGCGGATGTGCGCGATCTTCAAACCTCTCGGCGGGCTCGATTCTCCGCGCACGCATCGCCATTCGTAGCCGCATGCTCGGGTTTGCCACCATCGGGCGCTCGGATTGCACCAGCAGCGGCAGATCGGGGCTTGCATTGCCGATATAGTCGAATGACTGCGAGCCGAGTTCTTGGCGCAAACGCTCAAGCTTGGTGTGCCCGGTCAGATTCACTGTGCCATCGCTGCCCAGCACGTCGCGAAAGATGCCCAGATGATCTGCAACTCTTCGCGCCAACCGGAGGTCCGCTCCGGTCGTCAGATAAATCTCCCGGCCAATCCCCCACTCCGCATGCAGGCGTTCGAGCAGTTTCCGGTTGTAGGGCAAGTGCGCTACGTCCAAGTCGACGGCCTGGGTGACATAGGCTTTCAGCGCAGCCTTGCCCTTGAGCAACACGAAAGGAACTTTGAGAGCTTTCCAGGGATGCGTGCGCAGCAACACCAGCAACGAGTCATGCAGCGTGTCGGATTTAACAAGCGTTCCGTCTAAATCAACACACAGCGGCGCCATTGAGAGTGTGGGGACAGGCCGATGGAGGATGGTTTGAAGCACATGTTTCTCCGTCCGGTCTTTCTCGGAAAGTCGGGTCAAGACACAAGCGGTGCGCTTTCAGTAGGTGCCAACTTGCGGGGGAATCGTGCTGAGACTCTTGCCTCCAGTGAAAGAGAATTCCTATTCATGAAACATCGGATGCTACAGCGGGTACATACGAAGGGCTGAAAACAGCGCGGAGCCATAAAAAGTGTGTGCATCGAATACCAAGACCCACAAATCCAGAGGAATGATTGCCAGCAAACAAAGCTGAGCCAATTGCGCTCGAGGTGGCCTCACGAAGCCGGACACCAATCCGAGCAGTGGCAGAAATACCAGAAAATGTCGAATCTGCAAACCGTCCACAAAAAACTTTGCCGCCGGAGAAGTCCAAATGATGTATTCCGCGAATGCCATTCCCACGCTGATTCCGATGCATACCAACAGAACGAGGAGGCGCGACGAGACTCTTTGGATGAGTAGAGTCTTCTGGCTGATCAAGACGGTGACGACGACCAACAGCACGAAAAAATCGATGATGCGGGAAGGCCTGACATCTCCCGAGCCCGCCTCGGCAATGCTTGAACCGAGGATCGGAATCGCTCTCAACAAGCCCAGCAGGACATATCCAAGTCCGCGGAGTGGATTGTGACTCAAGAATACAAATTGCGCCGCAGGCTGCGCTCCAGGCCCTACAAGATAGCCAAGAGGTCTCACCGCTAGATACCAACTGAAATCCATCACAAATGCGACGAGCCCGACCCCAATCGGCGGGAGCAAACCTCGCCAAGTCAGGCATCGTAATTCCACAGCCGGAAGAACGAGAGAGACAAGAAGCAGCATGTAGGGCGGACGCGTCATCCCGACAGCGCACAGGGCCACGCCGGCAAGCACAAGTTCCCACGTCCATGGCAACCTCTTGTCGATAAGAGGTCGTGAAAGGATTGCGATGCCAAGAGCGGCCGATGACACGATCATGGCGTCCTGGGAGCATGATCCGTCCAGCGCCAGCAGAGCGGGAATCAGGAGAATAGCAGCAATGCTCCAACGGTAGCCTTTGCCCAGCAGCAGCGCGAGCCATCCGATACCTGCTGCAAACAAGAGATTGCACAGACGTGCCAGAAGCAGGCTGTGAACGATTGTGTAGCTTCTTGCTTCACTGATATGCCAGCCGATGGACGCTGGAAAATAGAACGTCGGAGGGTAGATACGCGTCATCGCAAAGCTATCGAAAGCCGGCTGACCAGACCATCGAACATCGCGCTCACTTTGCAGTTGTTCGACAGCGATCCGGGGGACAACGCGATCGCGGTTTGCCTGATGAACATTCTTTTCTACCAGTCCATAGAAATATGCCGCCGTGGATGAAAAGGCGCTGTCGAGGACGTCCCCCTTGCCCGCGGGATTCACTTGAGCGAGCAAAGTGCCCGATGCAACTTGCAGGCCGCGCATGGAATGCGGTGCTTCATCCGGCGCAAAGAAGGGAGGTGTAATGCAGGCGTAGAGCCCGCCAAGGAGCAATGTCAGAGCGAGATAGAATGCAGGCAATCGAGGCTCGATAGAATGATGCAGGTCGGTCAGCGATAAACGCATACGTGCAAGCTCCTATGATCGTGAATAGCGATCAACCTGCTCAGATACAAGGTGAACCTGAAAGCGGAAACGAAGTACGTAGGAGAAATCGGCTAGCCGTCTAGATTCGGCGAAAGCGGGGCCGAAGGTGGTCAGCCGATGGCGCTTGGGAAAGCAACTCTGCCGCTGCAAACGAGCGCCAGGCGCGCAGCGAGAGCTAACCCGATTCAAAGCTGAGCCGCCAATGACCACGAAAACAAAAGTGGGAGTTGAAAGCCCGTCGCCGCAATATGTCAGCTAGCGATTTCACTGGCTGGCGTTGCGCTGTTCTTGCGACCCTCTTTCTTTCGTCGTAACGCCGCGGTCAAGGCGGTAGTGACCGGCCGCTCGGCATATTTAAATACCAAGATTCCGATTGCCTCCGCAGCGAGGGCACTCACAATAATGAACACGATGTGCGTTGTGACCAAGTTGACGTTGAAGAATTGCGCACATGCCCTGCGGAAAGTCGCCAACACGAACCCGTGAAGAATGTAGAGACTGTAGGACGCATCGCCGAGGAGAAGCAGAAAAGGCCATCGCGGAACAAGTTTTGCGCGCTCCAGCCAAAGGGCCGCTCCAACGACGCCGGCGGCCGGCAGCCCATAGCCAATCACCCGCGGGAGCAAATGAGGGTCGTAGAACTGAACGATTACCGATGCTGCGGCCCCCAGGATCAGCAGTAGACTTCCAGATAGTTTCAAGGATGTGCGGACATTGTGGATAAGGAAATGCCCCAGCGCAATGCCCAAGAGAAACTCCAACAAGAGGGGATCTGTATACGTCGCAAGAATGGCGCCAGCAGGTTTGAACAGAATTCCCAGCGTTGTTAACAGAAGAAGAACAGCGATTAACGATTGCGTGCGGAATCGCCGCGGCATGGCGAGGCACAGGCCAAAAAGCAGATAGAAGAAAATCTCGTAGTTGAGAGTCCATCCCTGGCCTACCTCGGGACGCACCAGCGGTACGATCCAGTGCTCCGCTTTGGTCGTTGTGTTGTAGTACGGAATAAAAAGGATCGAGCGCAAGTAGTCATAGGGATTGGGGCTGAATGTCCTTACCAATCCGGGAGCAACGCGGGCAATGAGGAACGCAAGTGTGGAGGCGGTAAAGTAGAGAGGGAAAATACGAATCAATCGCCTGAGGTAAAAGTCCGTCGGGAGTACTGCGCGGCGAGCAGTCGTGTAATACATAATGAAACCGCTGATCACGAAGAAGAGGTCCACACCAGCGGCGCCAGCTTGGAAAGGAACCAGAGATTGACTGTTCGGGAGCAGGGCTATGGAGGCATGGTGTACAACCACACTGAGAGCCGCTAGGGCCCGCAAATATTGTATCGAGAGGATCTCTTTATTGCCCTGGACGCCCATGAATGACTCGGTGTGAACGACCTGCGAGCCAACATTTGTGGTGGTTACGGAAGCCATATGTGGAGACCTGCTGCCCTTTCTTAGATAGCCTCAAGGAATTGCGTACTGGTGGCAAATCTTTCACGCGATTGATTCAAACAGGGCCCTCGCAAATTGATAAAGTCGTGAAGTCCGCCCAGCTCTCCAAAGTGGTCGTGCGGGAAACGGCCGTCGCGTGATGAAGAATTAGAGGCGCGCTACTTCCGCGGCTTTGTTTGCTGCTGTCGATTGGACGGATCCCCCGACTCGAGGAGCACTGGCATCTGGTTCACCGTTATTCCTGCAGGAAGTGAACTCATTTTGTTTTGCCAGTCGCGATAGACCGTCAAGCCCGAGTTTGTCGGAATGGGAACGGAGATGTCCGTGTCGGTGGTGCTCCACAACATCCATGCGTCGTAATTTCCAGCGCGTTGCAGTTCACAAGCCCAAAGGCCGTTTTGATACTGTTGGCAGCCCGTGACATTAGCTCCGGCGAGCCAGTTCTCGATGACGCCGTAGGCTCTTCCCGCATCCGTTAACTGACCCACTGGGGTCTGAGGATCCTTGCACCACGGAGCCTCCCACAAGGTTCCTGTACCGCAGTCGTCGAACGCGTACCAGATGAAGCGTGATACTCCGGCCACGGCCTGAGCCATGTAGTAGCGCATGAGCCAGGACGCCCGCTGCTGATTGGTTTGCACTCTTGCGTTCCAACTGGCTTCTGTGTTCCATAGAGGGAGATTGCCCAGACCGTGCTTGGCGAGTACCTGATTGAGCAACTGAACCTGCGTCACAATTTCTTCAGGGTTTGCGGTGTAGGTGTAGCCGTGAAACGCGGCGATGTCCGCATAAGGATAGCGCGAGCCCGCAGCGCCCAAATAGGAATCCAGCCAGTTGAGGTTGGGCTGCGTGATGCGGCTGATCGTGGGCAGCAGAACCTTGTTTGGATTGGCTCCGCCGTTTGGAGTGCAGACTCCATTCGCGCAGCCGCAATTTGCGGGATCTCTCGCAATCCGGTACAAGTGCTGGGCGATCGTCAATAGTTGAGTGTTGCTCCCCTTCCAGTACCCCGAGCCATTTGGCTCATTCCATGTCTCGTAGTATCGGATGGCTCCGCAGTAGCGCTGAACGACATGCGTTACGAGTTCATCCAGCGCCGTTATATCTGGGGGCGAGCAATATCCGGGCACGCCTCCACCAGGACACGGTTCCGACGGGTTTGTCGCTGCCCATAGAGGAACGGCCCCGAAGGCAAAGACGAAATCATTGATGCCCTTCTTCCTGGCAGTCGCGATCGTGCTGTCCGTGCGTGTCCACACGAATTGTCCTCTGGAAGGTTCGATGTCTCTCCAGTTGACGACATCCCAGAACCGGAGAGTGGAGATTGGGAAAGCGGGAAACGGCGTCGCAGAATGATGGATCGTCATACCGAAATAGTCGCTCGAAATGGCGGCCGATGGGTGGAGCGCTTTGACTGTGTTGACGAGCGGGCTTCCGGTGTATGAGAACGATCCAATGCTCCCCGACCCCGTCGCCGCTCGACTTTCGCTTGTCATGTTGCTGGCGTCAAGCAAATCGACCGTCGAGCCTGAAGAAACGGATGAGTCCATGCCATTCAGTGCGCGTACTTCGCTGCCAAGAACGGCCTGTGCATGTAAAGCGAGGCAGAGTCCACAGCAAAACAGCAGTAGCAAAAGTGTTCGGGAGTTCCGGGAACTACTGCGTGGACCGGGTCGATCCGTCCGCCGGCGGCGGTTGCAGGAAAGTCCCTGGCCTTTTGCGATTTCAGGAATTGCCGGGGGACGGGTCAGTGCACGGAACATTTGCTTCACCTCTGTGGGTGTCTTCATCATTAGGTCTTGGCGGGCCAGGACTGCACTTCGCGAATGATAGGAAGCATTGTAGCGAGAGGGTCAGCCGCTTCAACCGGAGTGACAGTAGCAGTCTGATCCGTCGGCAGTCTCGGGAGACGGCTCACAAATACTCGCAATGGCGACAGGGAGGCGTTCATGTCTGCGCACAGCACTTCGCCGGCAGCCTTTGCCATGGTGTACTCGGTCATTCCTTTGGGCCTCTCGGTCACAGCGATGGAAGACGGGTAATAAAGGGAGATCTCAGACCGGCGAGCTCGAAGGAAACGCGCCAGTTGCCAGAAGCCATCCACGTATACCGACAGAAATTCGTTCAGGCGTTCCGACGAGAACATCTCCGACTGCGTTCGAAAGATCGCCGGTGTCGCAAAGTAGTAAGCGTGCGTTGGGGCCTCGGCCAACTGGGCCAGTTGCTCGTCGGCGGGCTTGCGCGCATCGTAGGCCAATGTTTCGCACAGGCCGCCGAAGGATCGTATCTCCTCGGCAACCCTTTCCGCATCGTCCTTTCCGGACTGCCAGGTGATCAACACATGGCCGCCGCCGGTTGCAATCAGTTTGGCCGTCAGCTCTCCCAGCCCTCGCGAGCCACCAACGATCAACGCCAGGCTTTCTTTGAATTCATCCGGGGCAACGACTCCGACAAGCGACTCCATGGTCGCCTGCCCCACGGGTGGCGTGCGGGCGAAGCCGCTTACCGTTCCCGTCAATCCGCCGCCCGCAATCTCTTGCTCGATCGAGTTGAATCGTGGATCTGTTTCGGTCACGCGAAAGGCGAGTCCGGCGCCGGAGTGAGATTCAGTGCAGGCGGCGACTGTCAGACCGCTGTAGATGGAATGTAATCCGGGGCATACCATTCCAACCAATTGCGTGGTTGCCGCCAGGGACGCAATGCGCTTTGCGCCAAGCCATCTCGTGGCACAAGGGAAGGCGTCTGCGGCTTGCTCTCCGGTCATTTGAAATGAGATCCGGCCGGTTCGTTCGCTCAAATCATCGAAGCTCGGATTCAAAGGATGAGAGGGAGAGGCGACCGTCTCCAGCGGCTCAGCGGACCAACTCGGGCACTCCTCCACGGCACCGCCAAAGTCGATCACAACTTTTGCTCTTGGAGAATGATCAACGGAAATGCTCAATCGCGTTCCTCGTGGGCCCTCCGATAGAAGCTCTACATCGACTCGCTCGCCCACATAGACGAACTTGCTGAAGTCGCATCGGATTCGGCGCATCTTAGGCAGATCGTGCTGAGCGGCTGCGAGCGATTCGAGAGCCCAAAGGAGCAGATGAACCCCATGCACCACAGGCGCTCCCGCCTGCGTGCGCCTTGCCTGGAGTGCATCCATGTGCATGGGGTTGTGATCTCCCGAGATGGATGCAAAGTGATCCTGGTCCAGTGAACTAAACAATCGCTGCGCGAGCGTCGTCAATTGGTTCCCTCCATTGAACCGTTGCCAAGTGCAGACAGATGTCGTGCTTTGGCGGCCTTACAACTCATCGGAGAACAAAGCGGCAACCGATCCGCTAGAACGCTTTGTAGACAATGCCGGGTGCGGGCTGATTGAGCAAAACGGTGATGACAAGCGCTGTAGCGCCCAGCGCAGACGCATAGACAACGAGCGCATAGCGGCTGGTAAGAACTGGGCGGCTCGCAGCTTCAGCTGACCAGAGCGAAGAGCGCAGCCATTCCCACAGCGCCAGAATCGCTGTCGCGCACAGCCACGCTGCGGTCACGACGCCGAGCCATTGCATCGCTCCCAGAGCGGCAAACACGCGATCGAGCTGTTGCCACTCACCCCAAAACCAGAAGAGTGTGAAGCCGAACCAACTGAACGTCAGGCCGCGTCCGAATGCCCTGTATACAGGGTTCTTTGCCAACTCCTTGTAACCCTTTCGCCCGAGGATGCGAGACATTTCTATCTGCCACAGCTTGTTGAGCGAAATCCCGCCGCCCGTGAGCAAACCGAAGACCAGGAACTCCGAAGTGCGTCCGTGCCACACGCCGACCAGGAAGAACGTGACAAAAAAGCAGAACACTCCCAGGAACGGTTCCGCAGTGATCGACGAGATGCGCCGCATCAAGGCCAGCAGCAAAGGGTTGTACACATAGGTCTTGAACCAATTCGAAAGCGTCATGTGCCAGTGGTTCCAGAAATCCAGCACGGAGGAGGACGCGAATGGGCGGTCGAAGTTCTCGGGCAGGCGCACGCGCATGAGCCGCGCCAATCCAATCACAATGTCGATGTAGCCAGAGAAATTGGCGTAGAGGAACAACGGGTACACGAGCACCAGTTCAGCAGCGGAAACCAGTTTGGCTGATCCGGCGAATTGCTGGGATATTTGAGCCAGCGCATCCTCATGCACCATGTGAAGCAGCATCGCCAGCACATTCACTTTGAAAAAGCCGCGCACGATGCGCTCCATCTGGAGCCCGATCACGCGTGGTCCCAAAGAGATCGGTTCGTCGGTGAACTGGTCGCGGGCAAAATCGTCGTAGCGCTGAATGGGACCGGAGACGAATGTGGTGAAGTTGAGCGTGTAGAGCAAGTAGGCGAACGGGCCAATGTGTCGCTTCTCTTCGCCGTCCCCTGCTTCAATCAGCAGGTGTAGAACGCGGAAGAAGATATAAGAGAGGCCCAGGGTGAAGTAAGGCGCATGGATAAACGTGCCCTCGGGCAGGAAAGAATATTTCTTCAGCCACGCGTAAGCGAGAAGAGTCGCGAGAATGCTCCAAACCGAAAATTTCGACCAGCCGCGCTCAAGCAGGATCAGCCCAATGTAACCGAGGGCCAGGAAACCGATGAGAGGCACAAAGAGCAGAAGGTGCTGCGACAGAAGTGCGAGAAATACGCTGCTGGCCACAAGCAGCACGGCCGATCGCCAGACGCGGGACCGGCTGAAATTGCTGATCACCGCGGCAGCCAATCCGAAGGCCACAAACTGGAATGAGGCAGTGTCCATCCTTATCTCCTTTGCGCCAAATTCGTTTGCGGCTGGTCGGCAGCCCGGAGTTCCGGCACTGCACCCCCGGTGAGTTCTTTGGCCAGGAGATTCGAAATAAGCGCGTGCCCCTGGGCATTCGGATGGCCTTCAACGCGATAGAATCCGCGCTCGGGGTGGGGGATGGTGCGGAAATCCGGAAGGATATCGAGGTAGATTCCGCCGTGACGCTCAATGATAGATCGCAATTCGTCGTCGAGCTTGAATGGGTCATAGTCTTGCGGCCAGTCATTCATTGAGATCATTGCTGCCTGCTGACCCCTGGGCAGATAAACCACCACCAACGGGATGCCTGCCTTCCTGGCTTCATTCGTCAGGGCCGCTGCATCGACATCGAACTGATGGAGCCGTTTTTGCCATTCCGCGCTTGGCTGCGCGCGCAGGTAGCCCATTTCGTGGTCGTCCGCCATCAGGTAGGACTTCACATACAGATACTGGCTCTGATACAGGTAGTGGCGAAGCATCGTCGATGTATGGGTGTAGTTGAAAATGTCGACGACGGCGGTTCCGAACGGCTCGGACTTCAAGAGCCGCCAGTTCCGTTGAAACATGTTCTCCGCCTCAAACTTGGCGTTGTTCTGCAACTTTGGAATCATCGCAGTGCTCTGAACATCCGAGCGGGTCACGATCCAGAGGATCATGTCCGGCTTGACCTTCAGGACCTCATTGAAATGCTCCGCGATGACGTCCGGCAGCCGGCGCACAATGCCCTCGTTGTAGAGTTCGACTTTGCGCCCCGTACGTTGAGAAAGCTCCGCCGGCAGTGTCGCTGCGAAGGTCTCGTTGACTGGCACCCGCAGGCCGGCTGCAAAGGATGTTCCCACCATCGCGATTCGATAGGTTCCTTCAGGCTTCGGCCCAAAGTCGACATCGGAACGATAGCCGCTGCTATTGAATTTGTACTCCGTCCATTCGCCGTCGAGGACCCTGTCCCAGCACACGGCGTTGGGGATTCCCCGCATACCGGTCGCAGTATCGTTGGATACCATGCAGTCTTCCGCCAGCGTTTTCGAAGCGGGAAGAACCCATCGCCCGAGCAATTCTGTGGAACATGCAAGGAAAATGATGGTCACGACACTGAGGAGAGGAAGAAGAATCCAATCCCGCGTGGGAATCTTCTCTTCAGGCGCAGATTCGAGGGAGCTTGCTGACGATTTGTTCATGCCAGCACTCCCTCGCGCGCACCAGCAAGTCCCTTCGAGATCACCTTCATCGGCGCACTCTCAGTCTCTGCGTTCCCAACAATCAACTCCCAGCGCGTTTGTCCCGACTCATCCTCTGCCGATTTCGTGAAGCCGAGTTTCGCATAGTGCTCAATGACCAGAGCATTGCGATCGGTCGGTTTGTAGACGCCAGTCAACTTCTGAATGCCTGCGGCGCGTGCGTGCTCGAGAATTTCGCGGAGAACCATTTGCTCTACCTTGCGCCCCAGGACGCGACAACTCATCAGCCATGTATCGATGTCCCATACGCCGTCTTCTCCTGGGCGGCAAATGACCACACTGATCATTCCGTTGTCGCCAAAGATATCCGCCAGACGGACTTGAAGCGTGAAGACAGAAGGATCATTCTCCGCCTCGGCGATTTCCGGTTCGGTGTAGCGGCGCGTCGTGAGGTTGAACTGATTTGACTTGTTGATCAACTGGACGATGCGCGCTCTTCCCGTTTCGTCGAATGGCTGAAACGTGATCGCCATATCGAGCGAAGCTAGGTATGCGTCCACTCCGCCAATCTGCTTCTGCAACGTGGCGCGCTTGGCGTTGTCCTGGTAAAAGCCTGCGCGCTTCAGATCCTCGTCTGCGAAGGCGATCGCTTCAAAGTAGCCGGCCGCGGCAAGCGTCCTCGCGTACCACGCGGGATCTTCGGGAAGTTCCGGCACGGCAACCTGAGGCAGCAACTTGCGCACCAGGCCGCGCTCCGCGGGGTTGTCATCAAGAAACACCATTGCATCGAGGCCTAGCGAGAGTTCCTCTGCGATGGCCTGAATGTTGGTGGCCTTGTCTTGCCAGTTAGCCTGGAACACCGCGAAATGGTCGAGTTTCAGCAGCATCTCAGGATGCTTTTCAAACGGTGATCGGGCGATCTCGTCGGTGTTCTTCGAGGAAACGGCAAGGACGATTCCGCGCTTCCGCAGGTCGAGCGCAAGGCGTTGCACCGCAAGGTGAGCTTCGCCCCGCGCATCCCCCTGGGCCACCTTGATGCCCATCAGGCCATCATCTCCGATCACGCCACCCCACACGGTATTGTCGAGGTCGAGAATCAAGACCTTGCGGCTTTTGCCGCGAATGGCCGCGATGGTGCGCGCGACGTGCTCGCCATAAAGCGGAATCAATTCATCCGAAAACGCAAACTTGCCAAGATTCCACAACGGCGTGTTGTGCCATTCAGCGAGTCCGACCGATTCCGCCAGCGTAGCTACGTCGAGCAGCACGTCGCCGGAGCTAATAACAAATGCCGAGAGCTCTCGATTGACGGCGTCGATGAGGTTCCGCATGGTTCCAGGAAGCGCACGATCCAGGCTGCCGAAAAGCTGTTCGACGGGCGGCGCAAACGACTGAAATATGCAAACCGCGTTGGAGTTTGCCTTGATTCCGGTGCGCAATGCCTGCAGGTATCCAAGCACGCCCTGCACCGTCGCCAAAGATGCCTCGGGATCTCCGAGGGAGAGCTTCAGAGGCAACGCTCGATAATCAATCGCAAACAGGACAGCATCGGGATTCGAAGTGTTGACCTTCGAATCCGGAGTGAATGCCTCCTGAGCGACCTGATCATAGGAAGGTTGAATCACTTCAAGAGCAATGCCGTGCCGTGCAGCACTTGCAATCAGCGCCGGCACAATCAGGTCGATCGTCGCATTGCTGAGTACAGCCAGACGAAAGGGGATCAGCGGATCGAGTGATCGCCCCTCCTGGCGCGCCTTGTCGATTGCCTTGGCTAGCTTTGTCTGTTGATTCAGATCCAACGCATGCGCTGCGATCGAGCGAAATGCACTTCCCGGAGCGTCTGCATCTTTCAGCGATTTCAAAAGTTGTGACACATCCTGGGGCGGCCGGGGCAACCACTGCAACTGCGAATAAAGCAGATTCGCCGACAAAATCTCCTCCTCGATTTAGGGAAAGATGAATGGGGAAGGGGACAAGAGCCTGCCTTAGGTCCGCTTCTTGATGAGGGCAGCTAAATCGCCAACGTTTTCGAGTTTGCCGATCTCGGAGGTGGAAAACTTGATGTTGAACTTCTTTTCGATGGTGAGAAGAAGACGAATGTGGGAGAGGCTGTCCCAGCCGTCCACGTCCTTTGCGGACAGCTCGGGAACAACCTTGATTTCATCGTCAAAGACATCCTCGAAAATCTCTGTCAGTCGTGAATAAATTTGCGCGTCGTCCATTGAAACCTCGTACTGGGAAGATTTGGGATGTGACTGTTCCACCTGCTACTTGGATCACTGTAGGGAACCAAGTGGATTCTTTTTTGAACGCACCGGAGTTGCAAAATTCTGGAAGACCCAGTCGGAGGTCTCCGAGTTATGCGGCGCGACTCTCCAACTTGCCGCTGAAGAACTCAAGCGATCGTTCCAGCCCTTCTTTCAAACCGACGCGCGGCTCCCATCCGAGCAGAGTCCGGGCCAACGTAATATCCGGGCGGCGGCGCGTGGGGTCGTCCTGTGGCAGAGGCTCGAATCGCAACTCGCTGTCCGATTCCGTGACTTCGAGCACCGCCTGCGCGCATTCCAGAACCGTGAACTCGTTGGGGTTGCCGATGTTGACTGGCATATGTTCGCTGGAGCGGGAGAGGCGCAGAATTCCGTCAATCAGATCGTCGACATAGCAGAAGCTGCGGGTCTGGCTGCCATCTCCATAGATCGTCAGGGGCTCGCCGCGCAAAGCCTGCATCATGAAGTTGGAAATGACTCGGCCGTCGCTGGGGCGCAGCCGCGGCCCGTAGGTGTTGAAGATGCGGACCAGGTGCGTATCCAAGCCGTGGAATCGATGGTAGGCCATCACCAGGGCTTCCGCATAGCGTTTCGCTTCGTCGTAGACCGACCGAGGACCCACCGGATTCACATGGCCCCAGTAGGTCTCCGCCTGCGGATGTTCGAGTGGATCGCCGTAACATTCCGAGGTGGAGGCGTGCAGAAAGCCGGCTCCGTGACGCTGGGCGAGCTTCAGTGCGTTCTCGGTGCCGACGGAACCGACGCGCAGCGTTTCGATGGCCAGGCGTAGATACTCCGGCGGACTGGCCGGCGAAGCAAAGTTGAACACGTAGTCGACAGGACCCGGATCGAACCGCAGTCCGAAAGGCTCGCAAATGTCCCACTCCTCAAAGCTGAAGCGTGGCTCCCGTTCCAAATGGGCCAGGTTCCCGGCGTCACCGGTCGATAGGTTGTCAACGCCGATGACGGAGTGGCCCTCGCTCAACAGGCGGTCCGTCAGGTGAGATCCAAGGAATCCGGCCGCGCCGGTGACCAATACGCGCATCGTCAAGAGTCTGTTCTCCGAGAATTGCTTTGGGGGCCGCTAAGATCGAATTGATCCGCGGCTTGATCTGCGTCCCGATTCCAGAGGGATTGCCGCTTACGCAAACATGCGCTCCTTCTTTTGTTGCTCGTGGTAGCTGGGTGGGCGCCCCACGCTTATATAGGTGAATCCGTGTTCGAGCATCACCTTTGGCTTGTAGAGATTCCTTCCGTCGATGACGATGGGAAAGCGGACTGCCTCACCGAGTCGATGGAGATCGAGTTCGGCAAACTCTTTCCAGTCGGTCAGAATCAGGACCGCGTCCGCATCCTTTGCCGCCTCGTAGGCGTCGGAAACATATGAGAGCCTATCCGAGGGCGCCAGCACTTCCTGGGCGCGCCCCATTCCGGCCGGATCGTAGGCTGTGACCGTGGAGCCGGCTTCCAGAAGATCCCGAATCACATCAATGGCCGGCGACTCGCGAATATCGTCCGTGCCACCTTTGAAAGCAAGGCCGAGGGCCGCCAACCGCTTCCCGCGCAGTGTCCACAGCGCAGCCCGCACCTTATCGACGAAGGCGCCCTTCTGCGATGCGTTGACGTTTCTCACCTCCTGGAGAAGTCCGAAGTTCACGCCTTCCTGCTCTGCCACACGGTGGAAGGCCGCCACGTCCTTGGGGAAGCATGAGCCGCCGTAGCCGAGTCCCGCGCGCAGGAACTTGGGCCCAATACGGCTGTCCAGCCCCATGCCGGCAGCAATGTCCTCGATGTCCGCATCGACCTTCTCGGCAAGGCGCGCAACCGCGTTGATGAAGGAGATCTTCAGCGCGAGGAACGCGTTGGAGGCGTGCTTGATGATCTCAGCGCTTTGCGGAGATGTGACCAACAAGCGCGCTGGATTGAAAGCGTTGCATGTCCCCGGCAATGCATCCGGACGGGCATAGTATGTCCCGCTGGTGAGCGGTTCATAGATGCGCCGCAGCAGGTCCGACGAGCGCTCCGAACTGGCGCCCACCACGATGCGGTCGGGATGCAGAAAGTCGATGATCGCCGAACCTTCGCGCAAAAATTCGGGATTCGAAACAACGTCAAAGCTGCTGGGATTCACTCCGTGACGGTCAAGAACGCGGCCGATCCACTCATTCGTGTAGACCGGCACCGTGCTCTTTTCCACAATCACCTTGTATCCGTCAATGGTGCGGGCTATCTCCGATACGACAGCTTCGACAAAAGACAAGTCGGCAGCGCCGGTCTCGCCTTGCGGCGTACCGACAGCGATGAAAATCGCCTGACTGCGTTCGACCGATCGTCCCAGATCGGTCGTGAACTCCACTGACCGGTTGAGATGTTTGGCCAACAGCTCTGGCAGGTGACGTTCGAAAATGGGTACGCCGCCGTCGCACAATGTCCTCACCTTCGATTCGTCGTTGTCGACGCAGGTGACTTGGTGGCCCATTTCCGCAAAACAAACCGATGCTACGAGCCCCACGTACCCGGACCCTATCACGCAGATAGAAATTGGTTCTGACATTTGCTTGCTGTCTCCTTCGCGGTTGCCCGCGGGTGATTACGGCAGTGAAAACAAGCCGGTCAACATCGAGTCGGTACGTAAAACCGGGCCGCAATGGCTGGAACTCGGGAGCGAGCGACTGCTTACCCGTGAGGCAAATCTGAGTTATCTTGCGAAAATTCGTTGGGTGCGCGTTGCAATGATTACAGTTAGTTTCAAGCCGTCAAACGTAAATCGTTGAAAATACACATGATAGATCGGTAACAAACTGCAAACACTAAAGTAACGCAAACTAGCTGCCGCGCTGGCTTAACGGCCTAGAGAGGCTAAGTGCGCTTTCCGATAACTGAAGGGACGATCGCGAGTTCGGATGCGAGTTGCTCTTTGAATACAGGAGAGATTGATCCTCATGCCATTATTGTTTCGTACCATTCTTAAGCTCACAGGACTCCATTCCGCTGGTCAGAGCGCGCCTGCACGGCCATGCCAATCTCGCGAATCCCGTCTTAAGTCCCATCCTTTCAGCCTACTTCGGGCGCGGTCTGTGCTGCTGTCAGGCTTCGCTCTTTGCCTCGCATTCTTCGGTTGCGTTGCTTATGCGTCGCAAAGGTTCACGCTGCAAACTGTTTCGGTGTCGCCAAGTACGGTCAATCTAGGTAGCGTTGCCGTCGGGAAAAGCGCCAGCGCCTCCATTTCTGTGGTGAACTCCAAATCAACACCGATAACCGTGAGCAAGGTTGGTGTAACAGGCCAGTCCTTCTCCATCGCCGGGCAGAATGCGCTTCCCGTTTCGATTCCGGCAGGCGGCAGTCACAATTTCAATGTCAGCTTCGGACCGCTTGTCGTAGGGCTGGCGACCGGACAGGTGGCAATCACCACTAGCGCTTCAACCAGCGCAACGGTCGTCAACCTGACTGGTACCGGTGCCGCAGCACAGACGCCCCCGGCACTGACGGGCTTCAGTTGCAGCAGCGCGACGATGACCGGAACGGGTGCAGAATTGTGCACCGCGATGATCAGTGCGCCAGCTCCTGCTGCCGGGTTCAGGGTTGGCCTGTCGAGCGACAATGCAGCGGTGCCGGTATCAAGCGCGGCGCTGGTACACGCCAATACAACGAGCGTACAGTTCACGGCTAATGTGACGCCGGTCAAAACTGCCCAGAAGGCGACCCTGAGTGCGAATGCTGGATCCGTCACGCAGAGCTTCACAGTGCAGTTGGATGTGCCGGTTCCGACTCTAAGCATCAGCGTGGCGAGCGTGGCCTTTGGCAGCGTGTCGGAGAACACGCCTGCAACGCAAGTGATCACTCTCAGCTCCACGGGTACCGGGCCCGTAACGATCAGCGCGGCCGCGGTGACCGGTGCAGACTTCAGCATGACCTCGGGGACGTTTCCACTCACGCTGAACGCCGGCCAAACGACTAGCCTCACGGTGCAATACGACCCCACCGTGCTGGGCGCGGAAACCGGTCAGTTGACCGTTTCCAGCAACTCTTCCACCAACCCCACCGCGACGATTCCGCTCAGCGGTTCAGGACTTCCAGTTCTTAGCGGCTTCACATGCGCCAGCGCGTCAATGGGCGGAACCGGAACCGACCTGTGCACCTTGACCTTGAGTGGGCCAGCTCCCGCCGCCGGTTTGAGGATAGCCATATCGAGCAACAACGCTGCCGTGGCGACGACCACCGCGGCCCTGGTGCACGCAAACACAACCAGCGTGCAGTTCACTGCGAATGTAACGCCGGTTACGACTGCCCAGACAGCGATCTTGACTGCGAACGCGGGGCCGGTAACCAAGACCTTTACCGTGCAGTTGACTGTGCCCGTTCCGACTTTGAGCATCAGCGTGGCCAGCGTAGCCTTTGGGAGCGTGTCGGATAACTCGCCTGCGACCCAGACTGTCACGCTCAGCTCCACCGGCACGGTGCCGGTAACCGTAAGCGCTGCTACTGTCACGGGCGCGGACTTCAGCATGACGCAAGGGGCATTCCCGGTAACCTTGAATCCCGGGCAATCCGCCACGATTCTGGTGCAGTACTCTCCTACCGTTTTGGGCGCGGAAACCGGCCAGTTGAGCGTTTCCAGCAACTCTTCCATCAACGGTACCGCGACGATTCCGCTCAGCGGCTCAGGGCTTCCCATTCTTTCGGCCTTCACTTGCGCCAGTGCGTCGATGGGCGGAACGGGCACGGACGTATGCACGGTGACGCTCAGTGGGCCAGCTCCCGCCGCCGGCTTGAGAGTCGGCATCTCGAGCAACAATGCCGCCGTGACGACGACGACCGCGGCGTTTGTGCAGCCGAACACATCCAGCACGCAGTTCACGTTGAATGTGACCGCAGTCTCTACTGCCCAGACGGCGATCCTGACTGCGTGTGCGGGACCCGTTACCGATACCTTCACCTTGCAGTTGAATGCGGCGCTACCAACCCTGGGCATCGGCGCGGCCAGCGTGGCCTTCGGGGACGTTCCTGTCAATGTAACGACGACGCGGATGGTTACACTCACATCCACGGGTCTGGCCACTGTAACGGTAAGCGGGGCGACCGTTACCGGCACCGGCTTTACCATGGCGCCAACCACATTCCCGATTCCGTTGAGCCCGGGACAATCCGCCACGATTAGCATCCAACTCGCTCCCACCGCGGCAGGAGTGGCAACCGGCCAGTTGACGATTGCCAGCAACTCGACCACCGGCAGTACAGCGACGGTTTCCCTCAGCGGCACCGGATCGTCGACGGGAGCTTTCTCTTACTCTGGAAGCCCGCTAGTCACCACGTTCATCCCGCCGAATCCAACAGCGGCCATTCCGGCCAGCTATTTTGGCATGACGATCCATCACTCCGCAACGCCGTTCCCGGCATTTCCGATTTCCACACTTCGGTTCTGGGATGTCGTGGCATGGGCGGACATAGAAGCTACAAGCGGGCAGTTCGATTGGTCTCGTCTGGACACCGCAATTCCCGCGGCTCAAGCGAGTGGCGTCACCGATTTCATCTTCACCTTCGGAAAAGTGCCAGTATGGGCATCCGCAAATCCGACCGACCCTTGTACCGGCGGAGAAGGGGTCGGATCGTGCGGTGCTCCTAACATGCCGGCATTTGACGCTTTCGCAACACAGATGGTCCAGCGTTACTGTGGAAAAATCAAGTACTACGAGACATGGAATGAAGCGAACAGCAGTGCTTACTGGGATGGCACGAATGCCCAACTGCTGGCGGTTGCGCAGGACTTGTACTCAATTGCGAAGAATCCTGTTAATTGCGGTTGCACAAACGGAGTTTGCGCGCCCAACGGCGGCACAAATCCGAACCAGGTCATCATGCCGTCGATCAGCCGCGTAACCGCTGCCAACCTGAGCTGGCTAAGTTCCTACATGTCCGGCGCAGGTGCGCAATACCCCTATGCGGATGTCGCCTCGTTCCACGGCTACGGCGACACGAACCCTGAGCAGATAGCCAGCGATGTTCAGTCGCTCGACGTGACCCTCGGGAACTATGGTCTTGCCGGTCTTCCCCTGTGGAATACGGAAGCCAGCTGGGGTGTGTTCACATCGGTTGACCAGGACCAGGCTGCGTGGCTTATGCGCTATCATGTCGTGCAGGCCGCGGTGGGCGTATCGCGCTTCACCTGGTACGCATACGATAACTGTGGTTGGGGGACTCTGTGGGAAGCGCCATGGTGCGCCAATCCTCAGATGCCCACGAGTCAGGTAACGGCTCCAGGGCAAGCCTACGGAGTCATTGAGAGCTGGCTTACCGGAGCGACGCTCACTGGTTGCCAGGAGTATGTCAACGGCCTTTGGGCATGTGAGTTGCAACGCGCGAACGGTTATGACGGATGGATGGTCTGGAGCAGCACGGGGACGGATATCACCGTTCCGGTTCCGGAAACCTTCGGTTTGGCCCTCTATCGCGACTGGCAGAACAACTTGAACGCCCTGCCATCGCAGGTAACCGTAGGAGAAACGCCCGTCTTGCTGGAGAACTACGATCTCTGATTTCAGTGCAATTCGGATATGCGCCCGGTAACTGTGAAGTGAGTTCCAAGTGCCGGGCGCAACGGCTAACAAGAGGGGCGCGGTGGCAAACGTGTTTCAACAACCCCAATTCATCGCAGCGGCGCCCGGCCTGAGGAACGCTCAGTCATCCACGCTCACCTCCCTGGTTGCGTGGCCCTGTTGGATTGTTACTGGGGCAAGGTTGCTGAAGGGCTGGCGCCAATAAGGTCAGGCACGCCCGTTGGCGGGGATGCCTGTGCAATTTCTGGATGGCGCATGGAGTGCTTCGGTGCAGGCGACGAAGTGAACCACGTCTTGGCCCGCAGAATCTGACTTTCAAAGAAGAACCACGAGAGACACGCAAGGAAGTAGGACAGGATGAATCCTACAACCAGGTAAGTAACGTCGTTGAAGAGCGGCGACTGCGGATAATAGCGTCTCAACTCCGGCTTTGTCGCCGCACCGAACGCTGCCGCATGGATCAGGTACAAGCCATAGCTAATGCGGCCGGTGAAGAGAACGAGCCGGCTGCGGAGAGTGACGAAAAACGAAAGACTGACGATTGCGCTGGCTGTGATCGAGATGCATGAAAAGAAGATCCAAGGCTTGTCACCCAGCAGCAGAGCGCCGGTAAGCGCGATCGGCAGAACCGCGAGAGCGCAGCGCTTCACCGTAACTGCTTTTGCATCGCGCAGCCAGATCGCCAGGAAGCTGCCCGCCGCCAGGCCGTCCAGACGCGTGAGCGGGTTGTAGTAAAACGACATGTGGACATGGCCCAGTTCCAGGCCAAGCCGCAGCAGCGGCGAGCAGATGACGAGAGCGGCGGTGAATCGCTGAATGGACTTGCGCGGTAGCCACCAAATCAGCAACGGCCAAACCAGATAAAACTGCTCTTCGATCGCCAGCGACCAGGTTGGGCCGAGAGGGCCGGCAAGGCCGCGGCCGATGTAGAGGTTCTGCAGAAACAGTACAAAGACCCACGCAGGCTTGGCGCTTTCCATCGCAGATGCGCTCCAGCGAGGCAGAAGTGCGGGAGCGGCAACGAACATCACGCCCAACAGCGCAAAGTAGAGCGGCCAGATGCGCAGAATGCGCCGTGCGTAGAAGTTGGTGAAGTAGCGTTTCTGTTCGCGCGTGTCCACCAGAATGCCTGTAATAAGAAAACCCGAGAGTACAAAGAACAAATCGACGCCCGCCCATCCGAAAGAGACGTACTGCCGCATCGGAAAGGCTTGCACACCGTGGCTTGCGTGAAACAGCATCACCGTCAATACTGCAATGCCGCGCAAATAATCGAATTGCGCAATGTGCTTTGGTATTTGCAAGCAAATCCTCCGTGCCACGGGCTACAGCGGATGAATGAAATTGGGCTGTCCCTATCGGCGCCGCAGGTTCGTACGGGATTTGAGTTTCTCACTTGCCTTCGATGGTTTTGAATAATAGCGGCATGACATGCATGGCGCCCAGGTCGCTTAGATGATCGGCATCAAAATAGTAGAGGTCTGCCCCATTGGCGAAGTAGCACCGCGCATCGTGGCAGAACTCGTCTTTCAAAGACACAAGCGTTAGCTTCGGATCCGACTTCGCGATTTCAGCGAACTCCGTTGATGTCGCGCGCCTGGATGGTATCAACTCCAAAGACGCATCCTCGCTGGTGCTCTGCCACTGCTCCGGCTCGTCCGACAAGAGGAACCGATTGAGAGCGCGCCGCAGAGGCATCTGCCTATAGCGAACCGACTCGACCGGATCGAAGCTGAATTCCGGATAGTCGTCGATGAGAATCACGCGCTTTCCGGCAGCTTCAAGGGCCGCGATTTCACTCTCCACTCCGGACTTCAGATTTGCAGTGTTCTGCTCGCTGCTTTGCGCCGAAGGCGATCCGTTCAGTTTGTCCGGCACATAAACTCGCCCGCCCCATCCGGCTAAAAGCGCCACCACCCGGATGTCTGCGCGCTTGACAACATAACTCAGTGCGTCGCGGTTGAACGCGCGGCAGGCGTTCGTCTCTTCCGGCGTAACCCAGCGGGTCATTCCTCTTGTTGGTGCGCATCTGCCATGAATGATGGCCACCAACTGCCATCCGCTTCTTGCCAACTCAACGCGCATTTGATTGGAGATCGCTTCTGCGTGGCTGTCACCCAGAAGCGCGAAAGCCGGTTTCGTTTCGCGGGCTGGCGGAAGGCAGAAGGAACTCAGATCGGACACACGATAGGCCATACAGGGATGGCCGCGGTCGAGGTTCGCCCGAAACTCGACCTTGGTCAACTCGGGCACGCGGCCAGGCAGACCCCGCGTGAGGGAGAGAACGCCGCCCATTCCGACGAGAACCACCACAAGAGCTGCATACGCGAGAAGTACGGTGGAGGTTGGCGCAGCAGTCTTTGCCCGAAACGGCTTCTCGACAAAGAAGTACGAAGCCGTGGCTCCCGCGAATGCGATCGTCATCAGGATGGCCACTGTTCGAGGATGCAGGGGATGAGCGCTCATTACCCGCGCAAAACTGAGCAGAGGCCAATGCCAAAGATACAGCGAGTAAGAGATCAGCCCGACGCCCACAAGCAATGGAAAGGAAAGGATGCGGTTGGCTCGACCGCCTTCGGATAAAAGTACCAACACAGCCCCAAGCACGGGAGGGATGGCTTCGTAGCCCGGAAATCGCGTCTCCGGAAGATACCAGAAGATCGGTCCTGCGATCAACAGCAGACCAATTGCGCCCCCTGCGTCAGCTTTCCACGTAGCCCGATTTGCAAGCTTCGGTTTTCCGGACTGCCAAATCGCCAGCAGAGTGCCAGCCCCCAGCTCCCACGCTCGTGTGAAGGGCGAATAAAAGTTCATCGAAGGGGAAGTGAACTCCGCGATCAACGATGCAGACAGCGACAGAACACAGAGAATGCCCAGGATCGCCAGGAGACTGCGCCTGGACTTGCGACGCAGCAAGAGCATGATTAGCGGAAAGGCAAAGTAGAATTGTTCTTCCACTGCGAGAGACCAGGTCATCAGAAGGGGCTTCAAGCCCGAGCTTGCATCGAAATATCCGCTCTGACTCCAGAACAGAAAGTTGGAAGCCGACAGTCCGGTAGCGAGGGCGCTATTGCCGAGACGGCGCGTCTCCACGGGCGACATGACAAGGATGGCTAAGGTCACGCAGCACAACAAAACGACGGAAAGAGCAGGAAGAATGCGCTTGCAGCGGCGCTCGTAGAAGCGGCCTATGCTAAAGGTGTCCGACCGCACATCCCGGTAAATGATGGAGCAAATGAGATAGCCGGAGATCACAAAGAAAATGTCTACGCCGATGAATCCCCCGCGAAGCCACGGTATTCCGCAATGAAAACCGAGAACGGCCAGCACTGCAATGGCGCGCAGTCCATCGATGTCCTTGCGGTGGTTGGCCGAAAGTCCACGTTCCGTCGTGAAAATGGACGCGGTCTCTTGTCGCGTTTCGGGATATGAGGCAGGCATCGGCTTGAATCTCCAACCGGAAGAATTGCTTTAAGTTCTCGTCAGTAGGGCTAAGTCCACCAGCCTTCGGCCGGTAGTGATTCAGGCGTGAGCTGCCACTGCTTTGCCTTCGATGAGTTCTAGATCGCGGGTCTCGTACACGAGGGCGATCTGCCGGTCGTTGCCGTCGCCCTGCGCATAGTTCTCCACGTAAAGCGCAGTCTCGTGCGTTCCCGGAATAATCGGGAAATGGATTGCGTCCGGCTGTATCTGTCGAATTCGGAACCCGGATCGGACGGCGTGCACATGCAGCCACAGATCGTCGTTCCTGGAACAACGGGACTCAAAGCCAAGCCCTGCACGTTTCAACTCCTTCAGCACTGCGCCCGGGTAAATCACTCCCGACACGCCGGTGGCCATGGTCTTGAAATCGGGCTTCGTCGAATCGCACAGCGGCCAGTCGCGATAGGAGGCGATCACTCCGTCACGCAGGGTCATCACCCGTGCGCGATAGCAGTTTACGTACTGCGGAAACTGCTGGTAGGCGTCGACCAATCCGGCTAACCAGGAGCGCGGATAGATAACGTCGTCATCGGCTGTCACCAGGGGGTCGGTGAAATCCTGCTCGCTCTCCACGTAGCAATAGTATTTCTTGTGCGGTCCGTAGTTCTTGCAGAGCCTTATCTCCAGTCCTCGTTGTTGCAGCCGGCGCAGCGGCTGCGGGGGATTGGCGAATAATGCTGTGTCATCCAGCCAAAGAATCAGACGCGACGGCACAACACTGCCACGCGCGATCGACTCGATGGCCAGGTGCGCCACCGAAACCCGCTTGCCGTAAGTCGTCAGGGAAACTACGGCTCCCGGTTTACCTGTCGCTACCGGCGAGTGGCTGAAGCGGTTCCGCAGTTCGAGCCTGGCGATATCGGCGCGCAACCGTAGGGAGTGGAATGTACGCACCGGATGGCGCAGGCAGTCGGCGGCGCGTCGAGCAATTCTAGGCATTGGCGCTCCTGTCTAATTGAATGCGAAGGGTTCCCCAGTTCATGGCTGCGAGCGCGGCGTCCGTACACAGGCTTGACCATGCCGCCCCGTGCCAACCCCACGTCGGAATCAGCCAGAGGTTCAGAAAGAAGTTCAGAGTCGCAGCCGCCAACTGAGTTGCTGTGCGATAGTTCTGCATCCCTGCTCCGGCAAGTGCGGAGCCCGTCATTTGATGAATGCTGCGGAAGAGGGGAATCAGGCACAACCATCGCAGTGCATCGACGCCCTCTGTAAAGCCACGCCCCACCACATACGGAATCAGCGGCGCAGCGACGAACATAACCAGAGCGGCCAGCGCTCCCAGCGATAGCGTGCGTCGCAACAAGCGATTCGACAGGTCGGCCGATGCCGCAATGCCGGCGCGACCGAACCTGAAAAAGCGCGGCATGGCCGCATCCCGGATGGAAAAAATCGGAATCGTCGCAATTTCGACAATGCGGTAGGCCATGGAATAGATGCCATTCGCCTGGTTCATTCCATAGTGGCTCAGCATCGTCTTATCCAGATCGTTGTAGAGCGACGAAGTGGACATCGCTACGGCAAATCCAAATCCTTCCGGGGCGCGTCTGGCGAATAATTTCGCATCGAACCTCGGTCTGCCGTAGCTGACTGTGACGGTCACCAGGGTAATGCATGCAGCCAGGGCAGAGACCAGCGTCGATACCAGCGCCCACTGCCATGCCGATGCCCGGTGCATCGCCGCCAGCATTGAAGCGGCGGCCACGGTCCTTACCAGGTTGGTCAGCAGATTCAGCGCGGCCGTCACACGCATCTTCTCAAAGGTCTGAAAGACCCGGCCGGACTCGATCGTGAATTGGGCGCAAACGCAGTTGCCGATCGCAGCAAGCATCACAAGGGCCGCGCTCGCCGGATTCAGCAATCGCGGTCCCAGCAGATGAAGCACCACGACCAGCGCTCCACCGATCACCGAAGTTGCCGTCAGTATGTTGCCCCAGTAAACCGCGAAGGCGGAATGGTCCGAGGAGACATAGCGAAGAAACACAACGCCCGTTCCCAAGGCGCTGTACTGCGCTGCCAGGCTGGCTAACGCAAAGGCTCCAGCATAGACGCCGTATTGAATTGGTCCCAGCAGCCGCGCAAGAATGATGAAATAAGCGGCTTGCAGCACAAGGCCCAGCCCTTGCCCCGCAAGCAGCCACCCGGCGTTTCGAGCCATCGGACTGGACCGCAGCTTGGCAATCTCCGCTGCGACGACATTCAT
>Ga0224529_1000073_pt1 | contig 72264 bp, 57 predicted proteins | sample CBST50metaG_FD_179893 | JGI IMG/M metagenome (GOLD analysis project Ga0224529, IMG submission 179893) | Peat soil microbial communities from Stordalen Mire, Sweden - C.B.S.T50 | ecosystem: Environmental > Terrestrial > Soil > Wetlands > Peat | place: Sweden: Norrbotten County, Stordalen Mire...
TGGTGGTAGATAACAGTTGCGACGACTGGGATTATGCCGACGCCGCCCGCTACCTGCTGGAGCGTTTCCATGCCCTGCGCGCCGTTCATCCGCGCCTTTGCCTGATCTCGGTGGGCGAGGTGACGGTGAAGCTGGACCGGATCCCCGGCGCGGGCGGGCGCAATCAGCAGTTTGCCATGGCCTGCGCGCTCGAACTGGAGAGTCACGCCGGCGAGCGACTGACCGTGCTCAGCGCCGGCTCCGATGGCATCGACGGCAACACGCGGTCTGCCGGGGCCATCGCTGACCCTACCACCGTGACGCGCGCCCATACGTTCGGCTTTCATTTGAAATCGTCGCTGGCCGCCTTCAACGCCTGCCCGATGTTCACGGCACTGGGCGATTCCGTGGTAACCGGCCCCACTGGCCAGAATCTGCGCGACCTGCGCCTGCTGCTGGCCGAGGGATAGAACTGCAACGGCCTTTCCCTGGGACCCTGAAAAGCGGGCCCTCTAGGGTTCTCTTGGCCCGCTGAAAGCCCCGCATTCTGAAACGGGAACGGATTCCTGACGCAAAGCGCCTGCGATGCAATAACATTGCTGTAATTCATTTTCCTCTGCATTAGGATTGGTTCGTGGCTCGAAAAGGAACGCGCAAGACAGTCGCCAAGACTCCCGATATTCGCACCGTCGCCGCACTGGCGAAGGTTTCCATCGCTACTGTCTCCCGCACGGTCAACGGTTCACCGGCGGTCAGCGACAAGCTCTCCAAGCGAGTTTGGCAGGCGATCGAGCAGCTGAATTACTTTCCCAACACGCACGCGCGCACCCTGGTTTCGGGCCGCAGCCGGCTTTTCGGGATCATTGTTGAAAACATTACCAATCCATTTTTTCCGGAATTGATCCAGAGCTTTGAAGAGATCGCGGTGGCCCACGGGTACGAGATCCTGGTCAGCTCATCGAACAGTGATCCGGCGCTACTGGCCAACTGCGTCCGCCGCATGCTGGAGCGCAAGGTCGATGGCGTGGCCGTGCTCAGCTTCGGCGCGGAAGAGCCTGTTCTGGACCAGTTGGTGCACCGCGACATTCCCATGGTGCTGGCCGAGTTTCGCCTCGGAGACCCCAAAGTCAGCACCATTCTGATGGATTACAACACCGGCATTCGCGAAGCGGTGAACCATCTTGTGGAGTTGGGCCATCGCAAGATCGCGTTTCTGGCCGGACCATACAAGCTCCACTCGGCGATTACGCGCGAAAACGATTACCGCACCGCGATGGAAGCGGTCGGGTTGGGAATCCAGAAAAAGTGGATCATCGAGTGCGACCACACGCTCAAGGGCGGCGTGACGGGTTTCGGAAAATTGCGCGCTCTCGCCACGCCTCCGACGGCCATTTTGTGCTCGAACGATATGACCGCCATCGGCGTGCTGCGCGCTGCCTACAATGCCAACCTGCGCGTACCCCAGGACCTGTCCGTCATTGGCCTCGATGACATTGATTTCGCCGAGTTCACACTGCCGCCGCTGACCACCATTCGGCTGTCCCGCCACGACCTGGCGCAGGCCGCCTTTGAGGCTCTTCGGCAACAAGCCGAGGAACCAGTCGCGGCAAAAATTCAGCGCGAGTTCCTGGTTTCGACCAGCCTGGTTGTGCGGGGATCGACGGGTGCGCCGCCGGCGGGGGTGTAGACCTTTCGCGGCGATGGAAACAGGGCCGTTTCAGGCGCTGATTCCACACACGCTTTCGAGAGAAGAAGCCGCGGCGCTAAGCGTGGCGACGATGATGGCGACTGTGTGCGGCGGCGCGGCGGGGCGCATAAGTCCACTCGCGGACGGGACCCGTATCGACGTGAATGAATTGGCTTTTGGGATAGTACCCCACGCCGCCCGCGCCGAGCGAAAGCGCTGCGTCCCGCAACTCTGCCGCGGGAATGCCCGGAACCCGGATATCGAGTGCGTTTCCTTCAATATGCTGGGAGTGCTCCGCGGCGTTGGTGGTTCCACTTTCACGGAGAGCATCGTTCGTCTCCTGCGTCCGGTAACCGGAAAGGATCTGGATGACGCTGCTCGATCGATTCAGCTTGCTTAGCATCGTGTGGAGCACGTCGAAGGTGCGCGGATTGTAGCTCTTGACCTCGTCGTTGTGGGTATCGCGCAGAAACTGGCTGAGCTTGTCGAGAGCCTGGGGGATATAGGTATCGCCCACCCGGTAGATGACGTCGAGGATCTCCCCACCCTGCCGCGCGAGTTTGAGCTCGTATTGCGGGCCATCCTCAGGCAGGTCGTCGTCAGAAATGAAACCCATACCAGGCAGGCCAACATCCGCCAGGATGTGCCTTACCACATGGAGATGTGAGTGCTTGTGGCGCCCTGTGCCGCGCGCGCTGGCCATGGGACCCGCAGCGACGAGCACAGCAAGGGCAAGAACCGTGCAGATTTGGCGAATAGACGCGAGGCGACGAACGGAAGTGGCGAGAGGCAGAGGCAAACGGCAGGACTCCTGAGTTCGATTCGCAGCTGCCTCGCATGGCTCATCCCCGTCCAGGCGATGGGGGCCGATATGCCCGCTCCCGCCCGGTGGCTGGTTGCCACACCACAGCTAATACCATAATTCTACTAGAGCCGCAGCCTTCCCGTGTACGGACAGCGGATTATTCCGCGGATTTCCTCGGTTCCAGGTGCGGGGCGGGTGTCGATCATTTGGAGATTCTGCGTTTCCCGGAGCAGGGAGCCTTACTGCAGAACGAGCGAGTTTTCTTCGCGCATGGCGGCGATTGCGGCCTGCGTTTCGTCGGCGGCCACGCGGCGATGCGGGTAGACCTGCGGCTCGCCGAAACGGACTTCGGCAGAGAAGCCGGCGGTGCCGAGAGCCTTCCAGAGATGGGGCAGGAACGCGTCGTCGCCAAACCAGCAGAGCTCGCGCTCCGGGGTGCCGTCCTCAATGGTATAGCTCACGGCGGCGGCCGTTACCTGCGCTCCAGCCACAATGGCCGGCTCAAACAGGCGGGAGTGGAAACGGAGAAGCGAGGCGCCGTCGGTGCTGGTACCCTCGGGGAAGAACAGGACGGGAATCGGTAGTGCAAGCCGCTCGGCGATCATGGCCGAAACCTTCTGAGCGCTGGCCAGGTTGCCGCGGTCGATAAACATGGTTCCTCCGACCCGCGCTGCCTTGCCAAAGTAGGGCCAGCGGTCAATTTCGGCCTTGGCGACAAAGAAGCAAGGCATGGCGGCCGAGATGATGAGGATATCGAGGTAGCTGAGGTGGTTGGCGACCACCAGGCCGTGCATAGGCGGCCGGCCTTCGACGGTGTAGTGAATGCCGAGGCCGGAGAGAATGGACCGCGCGGAGGCCTGAACCCACAGGGCGCGCCGCTCCATGGAGAGAGGGCCGCGCACGCGGAGGAACCAGTAGCGAAGGACAACCGAGGCGAGAACGAAGGCCAGCGCCACAGCACGCCGGACGGCACGAAAACTCATGGTGTGAGCGGCGCCAGGAAGCGGTTGCGCGCAGAAGGCGACATCAACCGAAGATCGAGCAGCGTAAGGAAATCGATGGTCCCGAACTCCCGGTCCCATGCCGGTGGAGCGCAGATGCGCGCACCGATGGCCAGGTAGGTCTTCAGCAGCTTGGGCGCCTTGACCGGAGTGGGGGTTGGCAACGATTGGTCTTGCTGGCAGGGCGACGGCTGTGCGTCTGCGCCCTCGTGCTCGGTGGGGCAGGCGTACGCGGCGGTCGGCTGGGTCTGAAACTCCGATGAAACCCGGTATTGCTCGAGGTGGCGATACATCTGCCAGCCATCGGCCGGATCCTTGGTGTTCAACGATGAGCAGCCGATCAAATAACGCAGCCCCATGTCACAAGCATACTGCGCAATCCCTCTCCACAACAACGTCAGCACCTCGGGCGTGCGGTGTTCGCGGTCGACCGAGGCGCGGCCCAACTCCAGGATGCCGGAGCGCAGCGGCTCATAGGCTGCGAAGTTGAATTCCTGCTCGGAGTAGTAACCCAGGTTGCGCGCCGCGGTGGCGCCGGACTGCATGCGGTAGGTGCCGACGATGCGCCGGGTTGGGTTGCTTTCCAGTTTGTCCTCGACAAGCAGGTGTTCACAAAACAGGTCGAACTGGTCGGTGTCCAGGCCGGTCTGGTAGGAGCTGGCCAGTCCCTCGCCCAGTTCGATGTTGAAGACGCGAAAACGCAGCCGGCAGGCCGCATCGCGGTCTTCAACGCTTTCCGCCAGACGCAACCGGTAGCGGCCGATCTCGGCAAAGATGGGCGGCTTTTCCGGCGGGACCGGCAGGGAGCGGAGATAGGTGGGGAAAGCGAGTTCCACCAGGGGGGTGGAACCGACGGCCAACTTCAGCGGAACCTTCTGCCCAGCTTGCGCGATCACGGGAGTAGTATCCGCCGGGAATTGTAAAGGGACGGTCAAGCTGCTGCAAAGATGGCGCGAATAATTTTTGTTGGGTTTGTAACTCGTCGGTAATCGAAAAGACGCACACGTGAATCAGACCTCGTGGGTACTTGTCTCTTGGAGGGACAAAAAACGAACGGCCGGGAACGCTGTTGCCGTGAAGCAACTGCGCCCCGGCCGTTCGAGGAGGCCACACACCATCTGCTCTGTGATTGCCGTATTTCTACGATGGCACAATCGGCGGTAATTCTATGCAAAAGCGTTGGAAGAGTGGCCTGATGCATCTCATGAACGGGCAGGTCCTCGAAACTCTGTTATTCGGCCGATGGGGGAAGGTGCTCGCGGAAAGCTTGATCGAGCCGCGGGCTGCCGGCTTGCACGACAGCTTGCTGGACGCGGGCGCGCTGCTCCGGGTTGGGCGCAATGCGGCCGATGGCTTCGATGGCCGCGGGCGCTTCGCGCGCGTCCTGCGCAATGAGCGCGAGGAGGGAGTCCATGGCTTCAGGCAGGCGCGTGAGGGCGACGGCGCTCAACAGGACGGAACCAAACCACGAATCCGCGCCCTCATGAAAGCGGGCGAGGAGGGCGGCAAGGGCTTCCGGCGTGCGCAGATCAGCAAGCGCAAAGGCGGCCTCGGCAGCCAAGTCGTCTCCCTCTTTCAGGACCCCGGCAACCAAAGGGATGGCGCGTTCGCCCTCAACAAAAAGCAGTGCAGAATAGACGGCTCCCAGGACTTCCGGCTCCGGTTCGGCTTTGCCCAGCAGAGCGCGGAGGCGCAGGAGGAGCGCCGCGCTCACGCCACCTATCTGGCCGATGGCGCGCGCCGCTTCAATGCGGACGGTCTTGTCTGTATCGACCAGCGGATCGAGAAGGATGGTGAGCAGATCTGCATCGGAGACGCCGGGGCAACCGACCAGGGCATGAGTACAGGTGGCCCGCAGAGCTCCGGCGGTGTCGGACACGCCGCCCCAGACGGCTTCCATCTGATGATGGCGCAGACCGCGCAGGTAAGCATCTTTCTGCCGGTGCTCCAGCTTCACCAGCGTCTTGACCAATGCGTTTTTCGCCCAGCATTGCGGGTCGGTTTTGACGGCATCGAGAAAGAATCGGTCGTAGGCGGTAAGGGTGTCGGGGAGCAGGGCGAAGAGTTCCGCATCGGCGACCAACCGGGCGACTTTGGAGACGAGGAAGTTGTTGCGGTGAGTAAGCGCTCTGCGAAGATAGTCGATGTTTTCCGGAGTGGGGGGAGACCCGGCCCTGAACTGCCCGGAGAGCGATTCGATTTCGGCCAGATCTTTGTCGAAGCCGCGAGAAGGCTGCTTTGCAGTCATGGTGTTCTTCGGTGGTGAGGAAGTTAGCAAGTTAGCGGTGAGCGGCGCATTGCGATGAGACTGCCTGCTCCGTTGAAGTCGTGCCCTGACACCTCGGAGCCCCCACATTCGGAGACCCCCCAATGTTGATGAATAAATGCTATTGCGCTGGGTCGTAGTTCAGATTCGGACCGAGCCAGCGCTCGACTTCGTTAATACTCATGCCCTTGCGGCTTGCGTAGTCGGCGACCTGGTCGCGGTCGATTTTTCCCAGGCTGAAGTAGCGCGACTCGGGGTGCGCAAAATAGAGACCGCTGACACTCGAACCGGGCCACATGGCAAACGACTCGGTAATCTGCATTCCGGTGTTCGCCTCCACATCCAGCAAGCGCCAGAGACTTCCCTTCTCCGTGTGATCGGGGCAAGCCGGATAACCTGCGGCCGGACGGATGCCGCGATATTTTTCATGAATGATCTCGTCGATGCTGAGGCCTTCCGCACGCCCGTAGCCCCATTCATCGCGCACCCGCTTGTGCAGGCATTCTGCGAAGGCCTCGGCGAGGCGGTCGGCGATGGCCTCGGCCATGAGAGCGTTGTAGTCGTCATTTTGGGCGCGGAAGCCGTCGCAGAGTTCCTTGAGTCCGATGCCGCTGGTTACGGCGAAGGCGCCGATGTGGTCTTTGAGCCCGGTCTCGACGGGCGCGATGAAATCCGAGAGCGACCGGCAGGGTTGATTGTCTTTCCTCTCTGCCTGCTGGCGAAGGAAGTGGAATCGGTTGAGCACCGTGGCGTGGGAATCATCGGCATAGAGTTCAACATCATCGCCCACGGCGTTGGAGCGGAAGAAGCCGTAGACCCCGCGCGCGGAGATGAGTTTCTCTTTGATGATTCTGTCGAGGAGCGCATTGGCCTCGTTGAAGATCTGTCGCGCCTGCGCGCCCTGTTCCGGGTGGTCAAAAATGCGCGGAAAAACGCCCTTCAACTGCCAGGCGTGAAAGAACGGCGTCCAGTCAATGTATGCGCGCAGCTTGAGCAAGGGAAAGTTGTCGAGGACGCGAACGCCGGTGAACTCCGGGACGGCCAAGTCTTCAAATCGCCACTCAATGGGAGTGCGACGACGGCGCGCAGTCTGAAGCGAGACAAGATTCGGGCGTAGTGCGGTGTGAGCCTTGCGCAGCGCCTCGTACTCGGCGCGATGCTCGGCGACGAATGCCGCCTTTCCATCTTCACTCAAAAGGCTGGTGGTGACGGGCACTGCGCGGCTGGCATCGAGCACGTGCACGACGGGCTCGCTATAGTGCGGCGCGATTTTGACGGCGGTGTGGGCGCGGCTGGTGGTTGCTCCGCCAATCATCAAAGGGACTTTGAAGCCCTGCCGCTCCATCTCTTTGGCCACGTGCACCATCTCGTCGAGCGAAGGCGTGATGAGGCCGCTGAGGCCGATCAGGTCAGCCTTCTCGGCCTTGGCGCGCTCGAGGATTTTTTCGCACGAGACCATCACGCCCATGTCGATGACCTCGTAGTTGTTGCAGGCGAGTACGACGCCGACGATGTTCTTGCCAATGTCGTGCACGTCGCCTTTGACGGTTGCGAGAATGATCTTCCCTTGCGCCTTGACCACCTCGCCGGCCGCAATCATCGCGGCCTTCTCGGCTTCCATGAATGGCGTAAGATGGGCGACGGCCTTCTTCATCACGCGGGCCGATTTGACCACCTGGGGCAGGAACATTTTGCCCGCTCCGAACAGGTCGCCGACCACGCTCATGCCGGCCATCAGCGGGCCTTCAATCACCAGCAGCGGACGCCCGAGCTTCACGCGCGCTTCTTCTGCGTCGATCTCGATGTAGGCGTCGATTCCCTTGACCAGGGCGTGGGAAAGCCGCTCCTCGACCGTGCCGTTGCGCCATTCTTCGGACTTCTTCTCGCTGACCACCGTGCCGGAGACGCTTTTCAGCGACTCGCCGAAATCGACAAGGCGCTCGGTCGCATCGGGACGGCGGTTCAGCAGCACGTCTTCGACCAGGACTTTCAGTTCCGGGTCGATTTCTTCGTACACCTCAAGCATGCCCGCGTTGACGATGCCCATGTCCATGCCCGCCGCGATGGCGTGATAAAGAAACGCGGAGTGCATGGCTTCGCGCACCTTATTGTTGCCGCGAAAGCTGAAAGAAATATTGGAGACGCCGCCCGAAACCTTGGCGTGGGGCAGATTGGCCTTGATCCAGCGCGTGGCATTGATGAAGTCGACCGCGTAGTTGTTGTGCTCCTCCATCCCTGTCGCAACGGTGAGGATGTTGGGGTCGAAGATGATGTCCTCGGGCGGGAAACCGACCTGATCGACGAGAATCCGGTAGGCGCGCTCGCAGACGCGGATCTTGTCTTCATAGGTGGCCGCCTGGCCCTGCTCGTCAAAGGCCATGACGACGGCGGCCGCGCCATATTTGAGCACCGCGGCGGCGTGCCGGCGGAACTTGTCTTCGCCTTCCTTGAGCGAGATGGAGTTGACAATGCCCTTGCCCTGCAGGCATTTGAGGCCGGCCTCGATCACTTCCCATTTGGACGAGTCCACCATGAAGGGGACCTTGGCGACTTCAGGTTCGCTGGCCAGCAATTGCAGAAAGCGCGTCATGGCCGCGACGCCGTCGATCATGCCCTCGTCCATGCAGATGTCGATGATGTTGGCGCCGTTTTCGACCTGCTGGCGGGCCACACTGACCGCTTCTTCGAATTTGCCTTCCTTGACCAGGCGGGCGAACTTGGGCGAACCGGCCACATTGGTCCGCTCCCCGATCATGATGAAGATGCCGGGCTGCTGGGTGAAGGGCTGCGACCCGGACAGGCGAAGGGGCTTGGGCGCCTCGCGCGTCATTTCGTTCTCTTGCTCGCTCATGCTCGGTTCTCGATCTTGGCGGCGTAGGATTCTTCATCGCGTGCATCCCCAAACGGCCGCGGAGGCAGGCCATCGAGGGCCAGCGAGATGGCCGCGATGTGCTCGGGCGTGTTGCCGCAGCAGCCGCCGGCAATGTTAATCAGCCCGGCACGGGCAAAGTCGCCCAGATAATTTGCCATATCAGCCGGTCCCAGGTCGAATCCCGTTTCTGACAATGGATTCGGCAAACCGGCGTTCGGATAGCAGGAGATGGCCACATCCGCCTTCTCCGACAACTCGGAGAGAAACGGATACATCAGGTCAGGACCGAGAGAACAGTTGAGCCCGATGGACAGCGGCTTTACGTGCTTCACAGCGTTCCAGAACGCCTCCGTGGTCTGCGCGGAGATCATGGTCTCGCCGCCGCGGCCGACAGCGGCCGAAATCATGACGGGGAGTTCGCGATGGTTCACTGTAAGACCGTCCTGATCGAAGACTTCACGGATGGCAACCAGAGCCGCCTTGGCATTGAGCGAGTCGAAGATTGTCTCCACCAGGAGCACGTCGACGCCTCCGGCGATGAGAGCACGCACCTGCAGCGCGTAGGCGGCCTTGACCTGGTCAAATGTGACCACGCGGAAGCCTGCGTCGTCGGCGTCGGGAGAGTTGGAAAGCGAGACCGTCAAGGGTCCGATGGACCCGGCTACAAACCGTGGCCGAGAAGTTTCCTCGGCGACGCGATTGGCCCATTCGCGGCACTGGATAGCCGATTTCTCATTGATCTCCCAGGCGAGGTCGTTGAGGAAGGGATCGTCGACGATTTTCTGGTAGAACGCCGGATCCTTGCGACCGCCGCGCTCGCGTGGATCGTCCACGAAAAACTCGCTCTGCGTGATGCTGGTGGCGCCGAAGGTGTTGGTCTCGATGATGTCCGCCCCGGCCTCAAGAAAGCGGCGATGGATGTCGCAGATCATCTTCGGCTGGGTCAGGGAGAAGAGGTCGCCGTTGTTGAGCAAGTCCTTCTTCGAGTTTTTGAAGCGCTCGCCGCGGATGTCCGCTTCCTTCATGCCATAGGTGCGGATGGTGGTGCCCATTGCGCCATCGATAATGGCGATGCGGTCTTCGAGGACCTTCTGCAACGGGTGTTTGCGGACTCGACCCGCGCCGCTGCCGTTGCGCCGTCGCGAACCGGCACGCGGGTCTTCAGATTGGAAAGAAAGATAGGACATGGGCACCGGACCTCGGAATCGTCAAGGGAAGCTTTCAACTATTCAGGATATACGGTCGTGCAATACCCTGGCGCGGGCCGAGGGCGAAAGGGCCGCTCATTGCTGGACCCATGGTAATGGCCGCAGGGTAGATGCGTGGATTGGAGCTGCCGGGCGGGCCTGGCCTCGCCCTGTTTGGGCATTTTTGCATTCTGGCCCTTTCGAAATGGTGGTATAACTGTTATATAAACGCGTTTCCACTTCGACCCACGCAAGAGCCAGCGGTTGAGGGCAAACCCGCACCGGGGCATCGGCTTTGAAGAAGCGCAGGAGATTTTTGCCCGCCCGTACTACCTTGACCAGCGCTCGGATCTCCCTGAACAGTATCGGGCGATCGGCTGGGTTGGGCAGCGATTGTATTCGCTGATCTTTGAGATGCGGGAAGACGACGAGGGCCAATTTTACCACCTGGTTACGCTCTGGAAATCAACCCGCGAAGAGGAGGAACTATATGCCGAAAGCACTTGAGTCCCCCAAGGCGCTGACCGCTGATGAGATCGCGGATCTTGCCGACAAGGGCGAGAACATCTCTCGTTTTTTCACCAATGCGGGCAAGAAGATGCCGCCGATTCAGCGCGTGAATGTTGACTTTGCGCTGCCGATGCTTCAGGAACTGGATGAGGCGGCGAGAAACTTGAATATCAGCCGGCAAGCGGTTATTAAAACGCTGCTGCGGCAGGCGCTGGACCAGCAGCATCTGGCGCGAAGGGCGCGGTAAGAACTTTAAGTGAATCGTAGATCCAGATACTGATACTGATTGAACCCGATCACTTCGCCGCCGTCAGCGCGCTCACCGGGACCAGCATGTCTTCCTTGCGCATGACGAGATTGGTGGCGTTGATGGTCGCCAGCTCGAAGCCATGGCCGTGAGTAATGGCGTCGGTAGGGCAGGCTTCCACACAATAGCCGCAGAAGATGCAGCGGTTGTAATCGATGTTGTAGACCTTGGCGTAGCGCTCGGAAGAGGAGATGCGCTTCTCTTCGGTGTTCTCGTCGGCCTCGATATAAATGCAATTGGAAGGGCAGGCCGCGGCGCACAGGAAGCAGGCGACACACTTCTCCAGGCCATTCTCGTCGCGCTGCAAGACGTGCGCGCCGCGGAAGCGCTGCTCGAAGACGGCTCCGCGCAGGGGCCCCTTGCCGTCCGGGTAATTCTCTACTTGCGTGGGCTCGAAGATCTCCCCGAAGGTGATGCTCATGCCCTTGGCGATGCCAGCGAGATTGCGCACGATCGACATGAGGCCAGTATACGATGGATTCCGGGAGGAATTCAGAATGGGTATGCGGGTTTGGACGAGCGCTGTTCTATTGGCTTTAGCAACGGGGGCGGCGACTATCGAGGGACAGGCGCAAAGCCAGCCGCAATCAAGGCCGGCAGAAACTGCGAGCCCTATGGGCGAAATGGGCCAGATGGGCATGGACCACGGGATGGGCAAGCCTATGGTTCCGGCCGGTCCGCTAAAAGTCACATTCGGAGGCAAGTCCGCCGAATGGACCCCGGCCACACTGTCCGCCCTGCCGCACACCACCCTGACCGTTTATAACGAGCACATCAAGGCCAGTCAGACTTTCTCCGGCGTGCCGCTGATCGACCTGCTGACGCCGCTGGGGGTAACCGCCAAGCCGCATGGCAAGGAGTTTCAGTTTTACCTGGTGGCCGAGGGATCGGACGGCTATAAGGTCGTGTTCTCGGTGGCTGAAATTACGCCGGACGTGCACGACGCGACAGTCATTGTTGCTGACACCATGGACGGCAAGCCCCTTGCGACCAGTGGCCCCTTGCAGTTGGTTGCAACGGGGGAAAAACGACCCGCCCGCTGGGTGCGCAACCTGGTGGCCGTCCGGGTACAGACGGCGGAGTAATTGCGCACCCGCTTAGGCTGCTTGCAGGAATCCCACCCGGGCCGTGAAAAACAAAGGCGGCGAGGGTGGGATTCCTATCATCTTGCTCTCAAGCTCTCACTCACCATCCCCGGTGAGCGGGTTGACCCTAGCGGGGTTTTTCCTCCTGTTTGGGATTCTGATGCTGTGTGGGCCGGCTCGGAGCGGCCTGCTGCCCGGGCGCAGAACGCTGCTGGGCGGCCTGTGGCTTGGGAGCAGAGCGCTGCGGAGTTGCCTGCTGACGGGGCGCCTGGCGCTGGGGCGCTGCTTGCTGGTGAGGCGCCGTTTGCTGGCGGGGAGCCGTCCGCTCCTGCGGTGTTGCTTGCCTTGCAGCCGGCCGCTGCGGGGTCGCTTGGCGAGCAGGAGCTGTCCGGGAAGCCTCGGGTCGTGCAGAGGGCTGGGCACCGCGGCCGGGTTGCGCCGCGCCTGCGCGCCCTGGAGCAGCGCCGCGCTGGGCGGCCGCCTGGCGAACCTGCGGGGCCGCGACCGGGTGAACATTGCGGTCGGCCGCAATGGGCTTGCTGGCGACCAGTGTAGCCGGACGGCCGTGATTGACGCTGGCAAACTGGGCCCGGTTGGTGCTGGCCGCGTGCTGAACCGCGATCTGCGTCCTCATCGGCGCGGCGTGGGGTTCGCGCAGCGCTGCCAGTTCAGCCGGCCGCGGACGCACCTGGAGACCGCCCGATCCGCCATTAAAGCTCACACGGTTGTTGGTGTAGACGGTGACAGGGTGGGTGTAGACGTTATGCACAACGGTCACGTCGATACGGTTCACCTGGCGGTTGTAGTTGAAGTGGCCGCCGCCCCAATAACCGCCCTGGTAGCCGAAGCCCACATAGCCAAAGCCGTAGTTGATGCCGCCATAGAAGCCAATGTGTGGACCCCAATAGCCACGGTGGAAGCCATAGCGGCCGTCCCAGAAGCCCCAGTATCCGGGAGTCCAGAGAGCGCCGACATAGGGAGCCTGCACCCAAACGCCGGGCACCCAGTAGTAGCCGGCCGGCCCCCAGGCCCAATAGCCGGGCGTCCAAAGGTATCCGTCGCCGGGAGCGGGAGGCTGCTCGTATTCGGGTAGCGGCGGGGGAGGCTGGGGCGCGGTGGCCACCGGCTGGGCAGCGGCCTCGTAATCCCCTGAGTCCTGGCCTGAATACGACTGCGGCGCGCTTTGCGAAGCGCTGGAACTCGGTGCCGCCGGAGCAGCCGCGCTGTTCGCGGTCGCAGAGGAGGAACTGGGCGCTGCGGGGCTTGAGGCGTTCGAGGCTGCCTCGACCGGGGCCACGTTTGCCGACGCGGGATCGGAGGACTGATCCTGCGTACTCGCCTGGTTGGCGGCGGGGGTCTGGCTCTTTTGGCATCCTGCGGCGCTCAACGCCACCGCAAGAGAAAGCAGCAGCAGTCGATCAAATCTTGAGAAATGGGTCATATCACTCTCCAACAGACTTGGATGCGGATTCGGCCGCAACCGTCTACTGGAACCCCGGGGTAACCTGCACAGAATCAGGTCTAATGCCGGGAGCCGGGCGGTACGGAGCGCCCACGGTTATTGGCCGGGGGAGTGGTAACGGGCTTGCGGTCGGAGCGGGGCTTAATCAACTGTTGGCAAAGTGAAGAATCCTGCCCCCGCGTCAGACCCGTCCCTGGGCCAGCCTCCTGAGCACTACAAAGCCGCTGCTTGAGGGAGTCGGCATCCTTGCCGCTGACGACCTGGGTCCGATCCAGGCCATGAAACGGATCAAGATCGTAGCGATAGACGAAGTCCTCGGGCGGCTTCACCTTGCCGTAGTCGAAATGGCTCCAGGTGGCCATGAACTGGGTCCCATTCGGCTCGGACATCACCGCGTAGAGCTGGGTCAGGGAGACGCCCGGAGGAACATTCGCGGTCCAGAGAGGCACCGCCTGACCGCCGCGCATCCAGCGGGCCGCCCACGAGTGTTGCGAGAAGTCGTAGTGGAAGGACGTGAAGAACGTCGAAGCGGCGCACTGGTTGCAATCGTCGTAGAGAGCGCCCAGTTCGGGCGGCGCGCCCTCGGCGAAGTTCATGGTGTCGAGCAAGCGCAGGTTCACGCCCTTGAGCAGGGGCGTGATTCCATGGTTGGTGAGCGAGGCGCTCCACACCGTGAAGGTGTCCATGCCGGCCACCGATTGTGGAGTGGGGCGCAGCGTGGTGACGACCAGGGCCGCGTCAAACTCGACGCCGATTTCGCGAATGGCGGTCCATTTCTCGGCGGCCAGGGAGCGAGTGACCCAGACGACCGTATCCTGGTCCTTTTCGGAGTGGAAATCGACCCAGCGAAATGGCTCGGGGGCCTGCTGGGCACACAATTGAGTTGCGGTCCCCAGCACGGCTACGAGCACACCTGCCAGGGATCCGCGGATCACGTCACGCATGATTTCAGGGTATATCAGAGGGGCGGCTCGGCTTATTGATCCGCCCCTCAAACAGTCTTACGCCTTCCCGTCCATTTCGCTTAGAGCCCCAGTTTGGCCCACAGTTCATCCACTCTCGCTTTGGTGGCGCGATCCATCTCGATCATGGCGGGCCAGGGGCGGTCAAAGCCCTCGGCCTTCCATTTGCGCGTGGCGTCGATGCCCATCTTCGATCCGTAGTTGGGCAGGCGCGAAGAGTGGTCCAGCGAATCAACCGGCCCGAGAGTGAATTGAATATCGCGCTCCGGGTCGATGTTGTTGGTCACGCGCAGCACCACTTCTCCCACGTCCTGCACGTCGCAATCCTCGTCCACCACCACGATGCACTTGGTAAACATGGCCTGTCCCAGCGACCAGATGGCGTTCATCACCTTCCGGGCCTGGCCGGGATAGCTCTTGCGAATGGATACCAGCATCAGGTTGTGGAAGACACCCTCGACGGGCAGATGAATGTCGACCAGTTCCGGAATCTGCATCTTCATGGCGGGCAGGAAGATGCGCTCCACGGCCTTGCCCATCCAGGCGTCTTCCATGGGCGGCTTCCCGACGATGGTGGCGGCGTAGATAGGGTCCTTGCGATGGGTAATGCAGGTGAGGTGGAAGACCGGGTAGTCATCGGTCATGGTGTAGAAACCCGTGTGGTCACCGAACGGGCCTTCGCTGCGCAGTTCGCCCAGTTCGACGTAGCCTTCAAGCACGATTTCGGCATGGGCGGGAACCTGGAGATCGACGGTCTCGCATTGCACGATTTCGACCGGCTTGCCGCGCAGGAACCCGGCAATCATGAACTCTTCGACCTCGGGCGGGGCGGGAACAATCGCGGCAAAAGTAGTCGCCGGATCAGTGCCAATGGCTACGGCAACTTCGAGCCGCGAGCCTTTCAGATTGCCCATGGCCACCTGCGGCAGGCCGCCGATGGGGCCGTCCGGAATGGCGACCGCGCCGCCTGCGGACTCGGCCATGGCGGCTACGCGAGCAACGCTCGGATCGGCGTCGGCGTTGGCTGTCGCCGCTGCACGCAGGGCTTCGCGATAGTGCTCGGCGGCGACCTTTTGCCGCTGCCAGTGCATCCCTGTGGTTTGGCCGTCGTAGACCTGCATGCGGTACATGCCGATGTTGCGCTTGCCGGGGCCCCCTCCGCTTCCCGGAGCGCGGGTATGCACACAGGGCAACGTGATGAACCGGCCGCCGTCGTGAGGCCAGCATTTGAGAATCGGAAACTGGTTCAGGTCGAAGTTGTCGCGCAGGATCACTTCCTTGCACGGGGCATCTTTGGCGCTGACCGTCTTGGGGAAGGCGCTGGTGATCGCGCCTAGCTGCGGCAGCATCTTGAGCTTGTCGAAGAGGCCCTCGGGGGCCTTCATGTTCATCAGGCCACGGATACGCTCGGCAATCTCGTCCAGCCGGTCGACCCCGAGAGCGAGGGCCATGCGCCGCTCACTGCCGAACTGGTTGATGAGAACCTTGTGCCCTGGATGGCCTTTCACGTTTTCAAAAAGCAGCGCCGGTCCGCCGGGAGCGTACTTCCCTGCACTGTTTTTCCCACTCGCATTTGCGGAATGCGCCTTGGAGCCGATCTTCGAGACGCGATCGGTAATCTCCGTAATTTCCAGCTCCGGCGAGACTTCTTCGCGGATGCGTTTCAGTTCGCCGTGCTTTTCGAGGGTTTTGATCCAGTCGCGCAAGTCGTCGTAGGCCAAGGGTACAAACTCCTGGGAGAAGCGATTCTTACCCCATTCATACTACGGCTTGGGAGTCCGGCCACGGTTTTGCGTTGCCGGGGGGAGCTGTGGCATACTGCGCGCACGACGCTCGTCGAGCCAAAAGGAGGCCCATGAGTCACTCCCCGTCGAGTTATAACACCACGTACAAATCCGTACCCTACTTCAAGTTGCGCAAACCAACGCCGGAAGGGACTAAAGCCGCAGCAGCCCCCACAACCGCGGCTCCGTGGGCCGTTCCCGACCTGTGCGCGGCCTACAACTGGCCCAGCGGCCTCGCCGGTGGCGGGGTCATCGCCATTGTCGAGTTGGGCGGCGGCTGGGTGCAATCGGATGTGGACGCGTATTTTCAGTCCATCGGACAACCTTCGCCCGCGCTGACCGACGTGTCGGTGGACGGCACCCAGAACAGCCCCAACCAGAGCGTTGGCTCGGCGGACGACCCGGATTATGAAGTGGCTCTGGATATCCAGGTATCGGGAGCAGCCTACTACGCGGCCACCGGCCAGGCGGCCACCATCCGCGTCTACTGGTCGCAGGACATTGCTTCTGCCGTCGCAATGGCCGGTTCCGATGGATGCGATGTGTGCACCATCTCCTGGGGCTCGGACGAAGCCAACTGGGGCAGTACGGCCGCCGAGCAGATGGAGTCGACCGCACAGACAGCCACTGCCGCGGGCATGATCGTATTTGCCGCCGCGGGAGACAACGATTCCAGCGATGGCGGGTCGACGCCCGCCAACGTGGATTGCCCGTCTTCCTGCCCGCATGTGGTGGGGTGCGGAGGGACCTACAAGACCGCATCGGAAGAGACCGTCTGGAACGACAATCCCGGCCAGACCAGCGGGGAAGGAACCGGCGGCGGCTATTCGACCATCTTCCCGGTGCAGGACTTCCAGATTGGCGCTCCGCTGGCCCCGTCCGGGACAGCCTATGGCTCAGGGCGCATGGTGCCGGATGTGGCTGCGGACGCGGACCCCAACACCGGCATGGAGATCATCGTCCACGGCGCTCAGGCCGTGGTGGGGGGGACCAGCGCGGACGCGCCGCTCTTCGCGGGCCTGTTCGCCTCGTTCGGAACCAAGCTGGGTTTTGTGACGCCCACGCTATGGGAAAACCAGGGAGCTTTCAACGACATCACGGTAGGCAACAATGGGATTTATAGCGCGGAGCCCGGCCCCGATCCATGCAGTGGACTCGGATCGCCGATCGGTACCAGCATCGCCACGCTGTTTGGGGTGTAGCGCCGCTGGAAGCTCAAGATTGCTGCAATCGGCGCCTATCGATCCGGCCCTTAAAGAAAAGCACCGTGCCCCATCCATTTCGCAGGTTTTATCGCGAAATGGGTGGGAAGGAGCAACACTCTTTAAGAGTCGAATCAACACCAACTCAAGCGGCTTCTTCCCTGTGAAGCAGCCGCTTGAGCGCAACTGAACCTCGTCACACCAACCCCGAAACTGCCCTGGACCTCACTTCGCGGTTACAACCTGCGGCGAGAGAACCGCGAACGGAGAGCTGACCGGGACTGCCTGGAGCGGAAATCCCAGCCTCTTCCATTCGTCGTACCCGCCGCGCAGAGGACGGACGCGGTCAATGCCCAGCTTGTGCAAAGCCATGGCTGTTTTGGCGGCGGTGGCCTCGCTGGGACAGGTGCAATAGAGCACGATGTCACGGTCGCGGGGAATTTCGCTCTGACGCAGGGCCAGGGCCTCGGGCGAGACATGCAGCGCGCCCGGCAGAGTAAACGGGTCCGGAAGCAGCTCCAGCGGATGGCGCAAATCCACGATGTAGATTTGCTCGCCGGCGTCAAGACGCCGCTTCAGTTCCTCTGGCTCCAAACGCGCCTTGACCAGGTTTTTGATCACCATGCGGCGACGGACGACGCGACCCACCAGGAAGCCGACAATGCCCAGCACGAGCAGGACTCCGGAGAAGCGGCCGGCCCAATCCAGCACGTTCACATTGCGCTTGAGCAGGTCGCCGAAGAAGCGGCCGGCGGCCAGCAGTGCGCTCAACCAGGCCAGGGCGCCGATGGTGTCGAAGAACAGGAACCGGCCATAGGCCATCCCGTTCTGCCCGGCCACGGGTGGGGCCAGGGTGGCCAAACCGGGCACGAACTTGGCAATCATGAGCGTGATGTCGCGGCGACGGCCATAGGAATCCTGTGTGCGGCGAACGCAGATGGTCGGCTCCAGCGAAAGCTTGCACAAAATCCGCATTACGTGATGCCCGTAGCGGCGGCCAGTGAGGAACCAGGCGCTGTCGGCCAGGAGCGAGGCGGCCAGCCCGGCCAGCAAGGCCAGGGGAAAGCTGAGCTCGTGTTCGGCGGAAAGTGCTCCGGCAGCCAACAGAACCGGCGTGGCCGGCAGCGGAATGCCGAGCTGCTCCACCAGAACCCATGCGAACAGCAGCAGGTACCCGTAGACGAGGAGAATGTGAGTTGGTAACGCCATGGGAGAGGGCCTGCCTTCCAATGATGAGATTCTGACCGCCCGTTCACGGCTCTGATTTGGCATAGAGGGACGCGCGGGATGTCTCATGTTATCGGATGATTGTCAGAGCCCGTTGGCTTCAAGCAATGGAGATATCACTCCGCACATGCAGAAAGGCCGCCCGAGGGCGGCCTTTTCTGATTGCTGTGGAATTCAGTGCGAACACCGCTTTATTGTTGGGGCTCGGTGACGAAAGCCGGGGGCAGGACCTCGGCCGTCTGTTGGCCCTTGGCGCCAAAGTAATTGCGGTCCAGAAGATTCTTGTAGAAAACGCCAGTCAGCTCGGCGGCTCGGGGGCCGAAGGTGGGCCGGCCGCCTTCGAGGAAGAAGACTGTGACCAGGCTGCCCTGGGGCGAGTCGGAGTAGGAAGCGAACCAGCCGAAGCGGGTTCCCTTGTCAGAGCAGGTTCCGGTTTTGCCGAACACCGGGAATGCGTTGAAGCTGGCGCGCAGTCTGCGGGCGGTTCCGTATTCGACCGCGCCGGCCATGCCGTCCTGCAGATCGGGAACGTACTTGGCGATGTCCAGCTTCCGCTTGACCTTCGGCTGCAGAGACGCCGCCTCTTGAAGTGTGGTGGGGTGCTGGAGGTAAAAGAGGGTTCCGCCGTTGGCAATCGCCGCCACATAGGCGCCCAGTTGCAGGGGAGTGAGCGAAACGCCCTGGCCAAAGCTGCACATGCGGCCCACGCCACCTTCGGAAGCGGGCAGTTCATGGTCGGGATAGACGCCCAGATGTTCGCCGGGGATGTTGTAGCCGGCCAGTTCGCCCAATCCAAACTGATTGGCGTAGTGGCGCACGCGATCAAAGCCCAGTTCCCTGCCCAATTCCTCGAAGTAGAGGTTGTTGCTGTGGGCCAGCGCCTCGGTCATGTTCATGCGGAAACCGGCCAACTGCACCGGGGTGTCGCGGGTCACAAGGCCCTCAGAGAGAGCGGCCATGGCCACGGTGATCTTGATGGTGGAGCAGGGCTCGGCGCCCGGAGAGAGGGCAAGCTTCTGGTTGACCATCGCCAGAATGCGGCCGTTTGCCGGATTGATGACCACGGCGGTGCCGTTCATCCCGGCCAGCGCATCGATGGCCGCCTGGCGAACGAGAGGGTCTTCCCCGGCGGTCACATCCTCAGAAAAAATGTCTCCGCTGGCAAAAGAACTGGCGGTGAAGCGTTCGCCGAAGTTGTGACGGCGGCGGGTGGTAAGGGACGCGCGGCGAGCAGTAGCGCGGGTGCTGCCTTTGGTAGCCAGACGGGCCGATTGTCCAGCGCGTGCGGCTTTCCCGGTTGCACGGGCCGCTTGGCCACGAACAGCGCTGGATTTTGCCGCCGGACGAGCCGCATGGGTCGCTGCACGGTGACTACCGGCGCGATGGGTCTCCGTCAAATGTGGCTCAGAAGCCTTCGCATGACGCAACGTGTGGGCAGCGTCCAGAGCCACCGCGACCCCGGCGCCAGAACTGACCAGAAACATTCCCAATGCACAAACCCAAGACAACTTCATCCAGTCAACATCCTCTCAACAATGGATCGTCTGCTGTACGTCTGCCCAGGGCCGGCGCACTTCTCTTATCGACCAATCCGCGGGTCTGTTTCTAGACCGGTCGCGGGTAAGCCTCAATCTATTGCAAACGCTCCCGGCACCCAGTGATCCAAATCACCGTCCAGCTCTGACGTTGATTATTCACACAATACCGGAAACGTTGGTAGGGCGACGTTGCTTTTTTGCACAAATTGCATCTTTTTCGGGGCGTTCTTCCATTATACGGCCCTCCCAACCAATTTGAAACGCCCTTCCGTCACCCGATCAGGGCACTCGCATTTCAAATCTCTTTGCGTGCAACGTTTGTCATCCTGAACGTAGTGAAGGATCTGCGGCTGTTCTTTCCTGCTTTGCGGTGAAAGCTGGAGAGGCCAAGAGATCCATCTCCCCGGAAACAGGCCGAAGGGCAACCGCAGATCCTTCGTCGCTGCGCTCCTCAGGATGACAAATTGACGAGAGTGCTCAGAGAATTCCAAATGCGATTGCCCTGCCCACCCGGCGATCTCCCTAGAACTGAATCCGGCGCATGAAGGCTGGCGTATCCAGATCCGGGTGCGCCGAGTCCGCCGGTTCAGAGAGCAGGCTGGCGACCGGCTCGGCGCGATGCTCGTCCAACACGGCCGGGCTGCGCCCGCTGCCGAAGTCCGGGGCGTAATCCCTAGGCAGCGGCGTATATGCCGGTTCCTCGGACAATTCGGCGAACTTGGGACGGGCGGGCGGCTTGGAGGCATCCGCTTCGTCCGCGTCAAAGGAAGTGGCCGGTTGATTCGGCTCCTCCGTCTGCACGGTATCTTCTTCGTCCTCCGAGAGAAAGCGCGGCGCTGCCGGCGTGGGCCTGGAGGCGAGTTCCGGGTCGTCAAACCAGTTTTCGGTCGCCACCACGGGGACGGAAGTCGAAGTCACCGGGACCATGGGCACGGAGACCACGGGAGACTCTTCCACGCTCAGCATCCGCGCGCGCCGTTCCGGCATCTGGTCGCGGAAGCCGGTGGCGATGACTGTAATCTTGACCTCGTCGCCCATCTTCTCGTCCAGCACCGCGCCGAAGATGATGTTGGCGTCCTCGTGGGCGGCGGACTGAATGAGGGACGAGGCCTCGTTGACCTCGGAGAGCCGAAGCGTACTGGAGCCGGTGATGTTGATCAGGATGCCGCGCGCGCCGTCGATGGCGCCGGCCTCAAGCAGCGGCGAGGCCATGGCTGCCTGGGCGGCCTCGATCGCCCGGTTCTCGCCCGAGCGCACCGCCGTGCCCATCACCGCGTGGCCCATGCCGGCCATGGTGGTCTTGACGTCGGCAAAGTCGCGATTGATGATGCCCGGGATGGTGATGATGTCGCTGATGCCCTGCACGCCCTGGCGCAGCACGTCGTCGGCGATGCGGAAACTCTCAAAGAAGCCGGCGTCCTTGGCCACGGCGAGCAGCTTCTCGTTGGGAATCACGATCATGGTGTCGACGCTCTCAAGAAGCTCCTGCAACCCGCGCTCGGCCTGCTGCAGGCGGCGCTTGCCTTCAAAGCCAAAGGGGCAGGTGATGACGGCGACGGTGAGAATGCCCATCTCGCTGGCCAGCGAGGCGATCACGGGAGCAGCGCCCGTACCGGTGCCGCCGCCCAAACCGGCGGTGACGAAGACCATGTCCGCGCCTTCGAGGGCTTCAATGATCTTCTCCGAGTCTTCGAGAGCGGCTCTGCGGCCCACGTCGGGATTGGCTCCGGCGCCGAGGCCGGAGGTAAGGCGCACTCCAAGCTGGAGCTTTACCGGGGCCTGCGACAGCTTGAGCGCCTGCACGTCGGTGTTGGCGGCGATAAACTCGACGCCCTCCATGCGAGCCTGAATCATGCGATTGACGGCATTGCCGCCGCCGCCGCCCACGCCGATGACCTTGATGCGGGCTCCGCGCAAGCCTTCGTCGTGATACTGAATGCGCATCTCTCCTGTTTCACTGCTCAACTGGTCCATATGGGTTCAGGCCTCCTGATTCATGGCTGATAAATCTCGACTGTTAAAAACTGGCTGCGAAGATGGCCCGCAACTTGGATCGTAAATTGTCGTTCTCCGCGGCACGGTGCACCCGCGTGCGGTGGGTATACAAAAGCATGCCAATGGCGGTGGAAAAGCTGGGATGCACCAGTTCGGCGGGCATATTCGACAGACGGACCGGCACTCCGATCCGCGCCGGAACCCGCAATTGGCTCTCGGTCACGTCGAGCATCCCGGGCAGCATGGCCCCACCGCCGGTGAGCACGCAGCCGGCGCCCAGAGCATCCACAACGCCACCCCGGCGCAGGCTCTCCTTTACAAAGTAGAGCAGCTCGCGGGCCCTCGGTTCAAGAATCTCGGCAACCATGCGCAAGGGCAACGTTTGCGGATGGGGATTGGCGATCTGGATCTCCGCGTCCTGGGGAACAGCCGTCACCACGGCGTTTCCGTATTTGCACTTCAGCTCCTCGGCCTGGGCCACGGGCACTTGCAGCCCAATCGCCAGGTCGTTGGTAAAGTGCTGCCCGCCCAGCGGCACGGAGCCTGTGTAGGCGACAGCGCCCTCAAAAAACACCACCAGGTCGCTGGAGTGTGCGCCGATATCGAGCATGCACACACCCAACTCGCGCTCGTCGGCCGAGAGCGTGGCTTCGGCGGCGGCAATCGACTCCAGAACCGCCTCCGTGACCTCAAGCCCGGCCCGGTTGGCGCAGGTAACAGTGCTTTGCAGCGCAGAGCCGGAGCAGGTGGCGATGTGCAGGTCGACTTCCAGGCGCGCTCCCACCATGCCAACGGGATCGAAGATGCCCGGCTGGTCGTCGAGAATGAACTGGCGGGGCAACAGGTGCAGAATCTCGCGGTCCGGAGGCCTTTCGACGGCCCGGGCCCGCTCGACGGCGCTGCGCACGTCTTCCTTGCTGATCTCGCGCATGCGGCTGCCCAGCTCAATGCCGCCGTTGGTGTTGAGACCGCGAATGTGCGGCCCGCCCACGCCCACGACACACTCATCCACGTTGGCGCGCGCCACCCGCTCGGTCAGTTCGTTGGCGGCCTTCACCGCCTTGGCGGCCGGGGCCAGCTCGGCAATGAGCCCCTTGCGCATGCCGGCCGACTCCACGATGCCGTGCCCGCGATAGCGCAGCGAGCCCTCGTTGAGATCCGCCGCCAGCACCCGCGTCCACGCGCTGCCGATGTCGAGCACCACGATCAAGTTGTCCGGTTTCTGGCTCATCGCGCTCACTGGCCCTCTCCGTCTGTCGCGGCTGGATGGACGGCCGGGGCGGTCTTCTGCTTGCTTACGTTGGGCGCGGGGCGCCTGGCCTCCGCACGCTTCTTGTCGTTCGCCTTGTCCCCAGCCGTTCTTTGCGCCGGCTTGGCGCCCGCCTTGGTTTTGGCGGTGGTCTTCCCCCCCGCCTTCGCGGGTTTGGCCTTGGAGTTCGACTTGCTGGTCTGCGACTTGACGGAACCAAGCGTGCTCGCCACAGCATTCGATGACAGAACCGGCTTCACTCCCGGCTTGTTCGCAGGCTTGCGGGCGAGATTGGTTCCCTGGCCGACGGGCGCTTTTCCCGCCGTCTGGTCTCCGGCGGCTTTTGCACCAGCCGCCGCCTGTTCGTCGGCAGTCGATTGGGCAACGTTGGAGCCCGCAGCCATCTCCAGCACCACTTGCTGGTCATAGCGCAGATCCGCCGCCGTCAAGTGCGGGTATTGCTGACGCCAGTCGGCGATGTGCGCCTTGTAGTGCTGGTATCGCTCTAGAAAGTGATCTTCGCCGAAATGAAGCAGCGTGGTGTCGTCCTGCATGGTGACCCGCGCGTCTTCGGGATCGGTCAGGTCGACTTCCGAGATCTGTGCAGAGAGCTTCTGGCCGCCAGAGTCCAGTTCCGCAAGTAGCCGTCCATAGACAGCCATGCGCGCCTTCCGGGCCGGCGCCGGGTCGCGAGGATCGATGCCGGTGAGGGTCGGAAACGAGTAGTGATGCTGAGCCATCATGGCGGCCGGCATGGTGAGCAGAACGCCGTTGGCGTCTACAAGGCCGAACTGCTGGCCCTGGCGCGCAAAGGCCACCGGCTGGCGCTCCACCACGGAAACGCGAATCTGGTCCGGAAGCAGACGCATCACCGTGGCTTTTTCGATCCAGGGAATCTGCTCCAACTGCTTGCGGCGCTCGCTCAAGGGGACGAAGAAGATGTTGCGCCCGATGTCTTCGCCGAAGACGGGCAGCATGTCCGCACGGCTGACCTGGGTGAGCCCGGAGGCCTCGATGTTGCTGGCCCCGTCAATGCGAAAACGGTCGTCGCGCTCGATGTATGTCTTGAGAAGGAAGGTGCAGGTGCCCACACCGCCCAAAACGACGAGAGCGCTCAGGCCCAGAAACACGCGCCCCACCCTGCTGGATGGACGCCACCACGAGCGATGGGCCCCGTCGCGACTGGACCAATCCCGACGCGACGGGTCGGTGCGTTGGCCGCCAGAGCGGCCCGCATCGGCGTAAGGAGGGGCATCGCTGTCGTCATCGCTCATCTCCAGCGGCATGCCGGGCAATGTGCGCCCGGTTGGAGGCACACCCTGCTGCACGCGCCGGAAGCGAGGCTCCGCAGCCGCTTCATCTTCCCAAGCCAGGGGACGGGTTGTGTCGCTGCTCTGTCTGATCACGCCTGAGCAAGGTCGTGAGAATCGCCAGGCTCAACTATAGCTTGGAACGATCTGTTTTTTCCGCGGAAGGAACTGGGGGAATCCGCGCCGTTACGGGGGCGCAGACAGGGCGATCGCGGGCCGCGGGGCAAGAGACCAAACCAGGCGGAAGACGCCAGACTCTTCGATTCAGCGCTTTGCCGGTCGCCAGCGCGGCGCCCCTGCCTTACCATCGAAGACAAGGACTGCATTCACTGTACTGCGCTTTCCGGGCTGCTTTTCAAGCTGCCGCAACGCGCAACCATCCCCCGCACCTCGAGGACCAAGCATGAAGAACGCCATTGAAACGTTGAAGAACCGCAGAAGCATTCGGACCTACACCTCGCAGCCCGTCGATGCGAAGACAATCGAAAACATTATTGACTGCGCCCGCCTGGCTCCTACGGCGATGAACGATCAGCCCTGGGACTTTGTGGTAATCACCAGCAAGGAAGCCCTCGGCCGTATACCGAAGATCCTGGGGCACGCGGAATTCATCGCCAACGCCGCTTTCTGCGTGCTGGTGCTGGCGCGCGAAACCAGTTGCGCCGAGGAAGACTGCTGTGCCGCCACCGAAAACCTGCTCATCGCGGCCGAAGCATATGGTTTGGGCGCCTGCTGGGTGGCGGGAGCGAAGCAGGCTTACGCGCCGGTGGTGGCCCAGGCCTTCGGAGCGCCAGAGACTCACAAACTCATCAGCATCGTCTCAGTCGGCTATCCGGCAGAAACGCCTGTCCTTGAAAAGCGCGTATTGCCCGACGTGTTGCATTGGGAGCGGTTCTAACACCGTGACCGCATGATTCCGAAATCCGGACTCAGACGGAATGGGTGCCCCCGGTCTCGATTCTGAGACCGGGGAAGTAGAAATCCATGCGTTCGCAGTACCGGCGCAAAAACCGGTGCAGCAATTCCCAATTGGTATGCGCGAGGCGGCACCTTCTTGGGGAAGAAGCCATCTCAGCATCATGCCCTCTGGTGCAGTCTCTCTGGTATTGCTATTAGGCCTGTTTCGCCGCAGCCAGTGAGTTGGCTTCCAGCGCGGCGAGGATCTGCGGGGCCAACTGGCTGACATTGCCGGCGCCGAGTGTCAGCACCAGGTCGCCTTCCGTGGCCTGGGCGGCGACGGCGGCAACAGCGGCGGCAAAGTCCGGGGCGAACTGGACGGCAGGGCCCTTGATGCGCGTCACGAGCAGCTCGGCCGTTACGCCGGGAATGGGCTCTTCACTGGCGGCGTAGATGGGCAGGACGGTGACCGAGTCGGCGTCCACGAACGCGTTGCGGAAACGGTCCAGAAGGTCAAGGGTGCGGGAGTACCGGTGGGGCTGGAAGATGACGTGAATCTTCTTGTAGCCGCACTCGCGGGCGGCGGCGAGGGTGGCGCAAATCTCCGTCGGATGGTGGCCGTAGTCGTCCACGACAGTGACGCCGCAAGCCTGGCCGCGCAACTGGAAGCGCCGGTCCACGCCGCGGAAATGGCTCAAGCCCTCGGCGATGTTGTTCGAGGGAATTCCAAGCTGATGCGCGATGGCCACGGCGGCGGTTGCATTGAGCACGTTGTGGCGACCGGGCACATGCAGTTCAAAAGGTCCGAGCGGCCCGGTGGCAGTGACCACCTGAAAACAAGCGAACGGCCCCTTCCCCGCTTTCAGAAACTCCAGCCGGTAATCTGCCTCCGCGGCGACGCCGTACGTAACGACGCGGCGGTGCGCGCGGGGCAGAATCGCAGCCAGCAGAGGATTGTCCACGCAAGCAGTGACCGCGCCGTAGAACGGAAGCTTGTCAATGAAGGTGAGGAAAGCCTGCTCGACGTCGGCCATGTCGCTGTAGCAATCCATGTGTTCGCGGTCGAGGTTGGTGACCACGGCCAGGATGGGCGAGAGTTTGAGGAACGAGCGGTCGCTCTCGTCGGCTTCGGCCACCAGGTATTGCGAGCTGCCCAGCTTGGCGTTCGAGCCCAGCGCGTCGACCCGGCCGCCGACCACCACGGTGGGGTCAAGGCCGCCGGCGGCGAGCACACTGGCCACCATCGACGTTGTCGTGGTTTTGCCGTGCATCCCGGCGATGGCGATGCCGTACTTGAGGCGCATCAGCTCGGCCAGCATCTCCGCGCGTTGAATGACCACGATCTTGCGGGCGTGGGCTTCGAGCACTTCAGGGTTGGCGCGGGAGACGGCCGAACTGGTGACCACGACTGTGGCTCCGGCGACGTTGCCGGCTTCGTGACCCTGGTAGATGGTGGCGCCCATTTGGGCGAGGCGATCCGTGACCGGCCCGCGGCGCAGATCGGAACCTGAAACCTTCATGCCGAGGTTCAACAGGATCTCTGCGATGCCGCTCATGCCGATGCCGCCGATACCGATGAAGTGCGCGTGCTGGGAGGTGGCAAACATTGGGTGTGAAACTCCACTTTAACATTCGCGCGCTCAGAGGCTTCCCAGCAGCAAAAACACGCGCTCTAAACCCCTATTTTCGAGAAAGTTGCGGATCTTTATTTTCGTGCTGCGGCGCAACCTTTGTCTGCAACCACTGTTGAATCTGTACATGAACGGCTCACCGGAGAGGCAGAAAAAGACAAGCCTGGCCCGGAGGGGAGCCGGGCCGGGCGACCGAAAACAGGCCGGCAGGGACGGAGGAGTGATGAAGAACTGGATGCTGGGTGCAGCGATGGTAGTAGCGGGTGGATTGGGCATGGGAGCAACGAGCGCTCAGGCGGCCGAGTTTGGAATATATGCGCGCGGGCCAGCGGCCTATGTTCCGCCTTGCCCGGGCCCGGGATATTTCTGGATCGCCGGCTACCAGGCCAACGGCTACTGGATTCCGGGGCGTTGGGATTTCCGAGGCGGGCGTGAGCGGGAGCCGTTTGCGCGGTTCGACCATGGACGGGATTACGACCGGCACTTTGACCGGGACCATGACCGGGATTGGGGCCGGGATCATGATCGGGGACGCAGGTAAACTGCAGCCGAGTGCCGGGTCGGCGAGGCCTCTTCCTGGATGGGAGAGGCCTTTTCTTGCTAGCTGGCGACCAGCGCGGCACGACGGCGACGGACAAGATGGGGCAGCGCCTGCGCATAGGCGTCGTCGACAGTGAGGCCGTACTTGGCGCGCAGATCGTCGATTTTGCCGTGCTCGATGAAGTGGTCGGGCCAGCCGATGCGAATCACCGGAACCCGGCAACCCATCTCTTCAAGCGCCTCGATGACCGCCGAACCGAATCCGCCCATTTTGACGTGATCTTCGAAGGTGACGAAGGCGGCCACGCGGCCGGCGTACTCCTCGAGCATTGCGCGGTCCAGCGGCTTGACGAAGCGGGGATTGACGAGGGCGGCGGAATAGCCGTCAAGCTCCAGCCGCGCAGCCAGTTCGGTGGCCAGAGACATCATGGGTCCAAGGCCGAGGATGGCGATGTCGGAGCCGTCCTTGAGGATTTCAGCCTTGCCGATGGGGATGACTTGCGGCTCGGGCTTGCGCTCCACGCCAGTGCCCACGCCGCGCGGATAGCGGATGGCGCTGGGGCCGGGAAGCTGGAGAGCCGTCTTGAGCATGTCGGCCAGTTCGTCTTCGTCCTTGGGAGACATGAGAACGATGCCGGGGATGCCACGTAGGTAGGCGATGTCAAACAGTCCGTGATGCGTGGGGCCGTCGTCGCCGGAGAGGCCGGCGCGGTCCATGCAGAAGACGACTGGCAGCTTCTGCAAACAAACGTCGTGGACGATGGGGTCAAAGGCGCGCTGCAGGAACGTCGAGTAGATGGCGCAGACGGGCCGGTAGCCGCGCGTCGCCATGCCGGCAGCAAAGACGACCGCGTGCTCTTCCGCGATGCCCACATCGAAATAGCGCTTCGGATGATGGGGACGGAACAGGTCCAGTCCGGTGCCGTTGGGCATGGCGGCGGTGATGGCCACGATGTGCTCATCTTCGTCGGCCAGCTTGACAAGGGTATTGGCGAAAACCTCGGCATAGGTAGGCTGGCCGGCGGGCTTGGTCATGCCGGTTTCCGGGTCGTAAGGTCCCAGGCCGTGGAACTTCTTCTGTCCGTCGAGGGCGGGCTGGAAGCCGCGGCCCTTTTGCGTCAGCACATGCAGCAGAACGGGCTGATTTTGCGCTTTGAGAAACTTGAACGTCTCGATTAGCAGGGGCAGATTGTGGCCGTCGATGGGGCCGTAGTATTGCAAGCCGAACTCTTCAAAGAGGATGGATGGCCAGAGCATGCTCTTGGCGGCCTCTTCGGCGCGACGCATCACTTCAATCGCAGTTTTGCCGCCCAGTTTGCCGATAATGCGGTGGGCCTGGTCGTGCAGGTTTTTGTAGTGCTCGCTGGTGACGATTCTATGAAAGTAGCGCGCGATGGCGCCTACATTGCGGTCGATAGACCACTCGTTGTCGTTGAGCACCACGATCATGCGCTTGGTTTGCTCGGCGATATTGTTGAGCGCCTCGAAGGAGATCCCGTTGGTGAAAGCCCCGTCGCCGGCCACGGCGATCACATTCTCCTTGCCGCCGGCCAGATCGCGGGCCACGGCCATTCCCAAGGCTGCGGAAAGCGCAGTGCCGGCGTGTCCGGCTCCGTAGCAGTCGTGCTCGCTCTCGGTGCGCAGCATGAAGCCGTTGAGCCCGCCCGGCTGGCGAATGGTGTCAAAGCGATCCAGGCGGCCGGTGAGAATTTTGTGGATGTAGGCCTGGTGACTGACGTCGAACAGGAGTTTGTCGTCGGGGGTATTGAAAACCGTGTGCAGGGCCAGGGTGAGCTCGACCACGCCCAGGTTGGGCCCCAAATGACCGCCGGTTTTGGACAGCGTTTGAATGAGGAATTCGCGGATTTCTTCCGCCAATTCGGCCATCTGCGTGAGGTTCAAGCGCTTGAGGTCGGCGGGTGAGTGGATGGTCCCGAGCAGTGTTCCCATGGTTTCCTTCTCTCGAAAAACGCCGGGACTCCAAGAAATGGCCCCTTGACGCAGGGGCCTTTCGAGCCAGCTTTGCCAACCGATAGTATATCAACGCGGCAGATTCGGGCGCTGGAGGGTTAGACGCGGGCCAATGCTTCGCGGGCCAACACCTATGCGATCGCGCTCCGGCACTCAATCGGAATGCGCAGAGGCGATTAGGTTGTATCGAGACGTTTTTGTGAGTAAGCCGCCACGAGACCAGATGTTGCGCATCGTTTCCCACGCGCCCGCGACTCCCCGTCGTTGTAGGATGGCGCATAGAATGTGAATGATTGCCGGAGGGTTGGGAACGTGGCTGCAAGCTGGAAAGTGATTCTCGGGTTGGCTGTAATGGCGGGGATGGTTTCGGCTCCGCAGGCGGCTCTTGGGCAGTTGGGGTTTCCGGATGCGACGGCGCAGGCGGCGCCCAATCCGCTCAGCGACCCGACCGTGAATCCGGGCAAGATGCTGCTATTCGACCTGGAAGCGCGCTTTGCCAAAGACGTGCTGACGCGGGGCGGAGCTGCGTTTGCGGACTGGTTTGCCGAGGACGGCGTGGCGCTAGGCAACGGGGCAGCGCCGGTGGTGGGCCGCGTGGCGATTGCCAAGTCAGCCAACTGGGATCCCAAGGTCTATCAGTTGACATGGACACCGACCGAGGCGCAGATGGGGCCGTCCGGCGATGTGGGCTACACCTGGGGACACTTCGAGGGGCATAGCAAGGACGCGAACGGGAACCCGGTGCTCACGTCAGGGCGCTACATCACCATCTGGCGCAAGCAGCCCGGTGGGGGCTGGAAGGTAGTTCTGGACGCGGGCGCAAACGAGCCGGCCGGTGCTGGAGACTGCTGCAAACTGCCCGCTGGCAACTAGACAAAGGGATCTGGCCAGCCTCGCTCCCAGCGGGTCGATCATCGCACTCCGCTTCGAGCCGTTTCAGGCAGGGTGAGAGATCAATTGCGCCCCAGCCAAATCTGCGTCAGTACCAAGAAAATCAGTTACTTAGGTGGTAAACCTTTCGATCGGGGCATCCCCCATTTGTGGCACAGTCAGTGGTCACGAATGGGCGGATACTTGGAACCAGGTGTGCGTGTCTTATGTTCCAGGTCCAGCGTGTCCATCGAGGGGAGCACCACGGAGTGACTGCGCGGTCGGAATTCGACATCTTTGATCGCAATCCAGACCCTGCTCTGGACGAGCTTACCGAGCTAGCCGCCGTGCTCAGCGTGGCGGACTACGCCTACATCGGTCGGATGGACCTCGGCCGCCTGTGGTTCAAGTCAGCTTACGGATTCCAGGGGATGGATCAGCTGCGGTCGTCGAGCGCCTGCCATTGGGTGATGGAGAAGGGCGAGTCGCTGCTGATTCGGGACGCTGCCGCCGATGGGCGTTTTCCGCGAAGCGGGATTGAGCTGCCGAACGCCAGAAGATGCCGATCGTACGCGGGAACGCCGCTGATGAACGACTCCCATCAGATTGTGGGCACGTTGGCCGTACTGGCCGAGGAGCCCAATCAATTCAGCGACGAGCATCTTGCGCTCCTCGATGTTCTGGGCCGCCAGGTAGTGACGCGGCTGGAGCTTTATAGCCGCATCCAGGCGCAGGAGCAGGCGCAGCGGGCACGGCAGCGAACCGAACGCGCTCTAGCGATCGAGCGTTGTTTTGTAGCGGCGACGCTGGACTCGATTCCGGCGCTGGTAGTGGTTCTGGATACCGCGGGACGGATGGTTCGGCTGAATCACTCGTGCGCACAGCTAACCGGGTTGAGCCTGGCCGACGCTGTGGGCCGGCCGTTTGTGGAAGAAGTTCTGGAGCCAGATGAACGGCAATGGGCGGCGGGCAAGATGCTCGAGGCTGCGGCGGGACAGGTGTCGGGCCCGCATGAGACGGCGTGGCGGATTGCCGGCGACCCGGCCCATGCGGTTCGGCGCGTCAGTTGGGCGCTGCGGCCTCTGCTCGGTCCCAAAGACGAGATCCAATACCTGATTGTGAGCGGCCAGGATGTGACCGACCAGCGGCAGGTGGAGATGGCGCTGCTATCGAGCGAGACCCGCTACAGGCGGGTGGTCGAGAACTCGCTGGGATTCGTATTTACCTGCTCGATGGAAGGACGGTTGACCTCTTTGAACGCCTTCACGGCCGAGACCCTGGGCTACCGCGCCGAGAACCTGACCGGCCGCGCCGTGGCCGAGTTGCTGGATTCACCCGGCGCGGCCGAATTTCAGGATTGTCTTGAGACCCTGAAAACTGCCGACGATTGGCAGGGTTCCCTGGCCCTGCGGCGCAGCGATGGCATTTACCGGCGCATCGCATTTCGCAGCCGGCGCATGGAGTTGCCCGGCGAGCGGCCTTTCATTCTGAACCATGGCATGGATGTGACCGAGCAGCACGACGCCGAACAAGCGCTGCATCTGGCCACGCGACAGCGCGAGCTGATTCTGGAATCGGTGGGCGACGGCATCTATGGCGTTGACCTGGAAGGCCGGCTGACGTTTATCAACCAGGCAGCGGCGCGGACACTCGGCTATACGCCCGAGCAGTTGACCGGCCGGGACCTGCACGAGGTGATCCATTACAGCCACGCGGACGGCACACCGTATTCCAGGGAGAGCAGCCCGATTCTGCTGGGAATGCGCCGCCGCGAGACGGTCCGCATGACGGACGAAGTCTTCTGGCGCAAGGACGGGACGTCGATCCCCGTGGAATACAGCGCCAGTCCGCTGATTGAAGACAATCGAATTTCAGGCATGGTGGTCGCCTTTCAGGACGTATCGGAGCGCCGGCGCCTGGAAAAGATGAAGGACGAATTCATCTCCACGGTGAGCCATGAACTGCGCACGCCGCTGACCTCTCTGCGCGCTTCGCTGGGGTTGATTTCGTCCGGAGCGTTGGATAAACGGCCGGAGAAGCAGAAGCAGATGGTGGACATGGCCATTGGCAACTGCGACCGGCTGGTGCGGCTGGTGAACGACATTCTGGACTTCGATCGCATGGAAAACGGCAGACTGCCGCTGGATCGACGGCCGGTTGAGGCCATTGACCTTTTGCGGCGCGCTGCGGACGTAGCACACGCGGCGGCCAGCCAGGCACGCATCAACTTCCGCATTGACGCTCCCCGGGCGCAGGTTTTGGCTGACGAGGAACGGATTCTGCAGGTGCTGAATGAACTGGTGGCCAATGCCCTCAAGTTTTCGCCACAGGGAACGCTGATCCAGTTGAGCGCAAAGGCCCCGAACGAGTCAGACTCCGGCCCCGGCAACATCTGCTTCATGGTGCAGGACCATGGCCGCGGCATTGCGCCCGAGAAACTGGAGCGGATCTTCGACCGCTTTCAGCAGGGGGATGCGTCCGACTCCCGCGCGCTGGGCGGCACGGGTTTGGGACTGGCCTTGTGCCGCAGCATTGTCGAGCAGCATGGCGGGCGCTTGTGGGTCGAAAGCACCGTCGGCGAAGGCAGCCGCTTTCTGTTCACGCTGCCGGCGGCGACCGTCGCCACGTAGAGCGCCGGAGCGGAATCATAGAAGAACCAGAGTTGGTGTATACCGACAGCGGCGACCTGGCATTCATTGAGCGGGGCATAGGGACTCTGGTTCTGCTCTAATGCACCTGGAATTGGCTGGCCATCAGTTCGGGCGGGCCGGGTTTGCCAAAATAGTATCCCTGCGCTTCGTCACAATTGTTGGCCCAGAGAAACTCCAGGGCTTCAATCGTCTCCACCCCCTCGGCAATCACCCGCAAATTCAGCCGTTGGCCCATGCCGATCATGGCCCTCACCAGGGTCGTGTCATCGGCTTTCCTTCGAATCCCGCTCACGAACGAGCGGTCAATCTTGAGGGCGCCGAGTGCCAGCTTTTGCAGGCTCTTCAAGCTGGAGCCCCCGGTGCCGAAGTTATCTACCGACACCTGCACTCCCCACCCCTTCAAGGTCTTGAGAATGGACGCCGTGCGCGCCGGTTCCTTGGCCAGAACACCCTCGCTCACATCCAGTTCGAGGCATCCCGGATCGAGGCCGGTTTCGCCGAGAATCGAAAACAGACTCTCGAGAAAGTTTGCACTGCGCAGTTGCACTTCCGAGATGTTCACGGCGATCGTCCTGGCCGGCAAACCCGCATCGGCCCATGCCTTGGCTTGCGTGCACGCCTGACGGAGAACCCATGCGCCGATGGGAAGGATGAGGCCCGACTCTTCCGCGATGGGTATGAACTGCGCCGGAGGGACCGGCCCCAGCATGGGATGCGTCCAGCGCGACAGGGCTTCCGCGCCGATGATCGCGCCCGTCTTCAGGTCGATTTTCACCTGGTAGTGAAGCGTAATTTCTTCCTTTTCCAAGGCGTGCCGCAAGCCCACTTCGAGAGACTGACGCGCATCGGCGAGGATGTTCATTTCTGGCTTGAAGAACTGATAACTCTGGCGGCCGTTCTTCTTGGCCAGATACATGGCGGCGTCCGCGTTCCGGATGAGGGATCCGGCATCCTGTCCGTCGCCAGGATAGACGCTGACGCCCAGGCTCCCGGTGACGTAGATCTTGTGATTGTCGATGATGTGCACATCCGCAACTGCCTTCAACACTCTTGCCGCCGTTACGGAGGCATGTTCGGGACGTCTCAAATCCTGCAGCAACACGACGAACTCATCGCCTCCCAGGCGGCTGACCGTGTCCGGCGCGCGCACACAATCCAGCAGCCGCTGCGCAACCGATTGAAGAAGCCTGTCGCCGATGGGATGCCCCAGGGTGTCGTTGACGTTTTTGAAGCCATCCAAATCCAGGAACAAGACCGCGGCCTGGCCCTTCTGCCGCTGCGCCAGAACGATTGCCTGGGTGACACGGTCGTTAAGCAATGCGCGGTTGGGCAAACCGGTCAAAGAGTCGTGCTCGGCGGCATGGGACAATCTCTCTTCCATGGCGCGCTTGACGGTCACGTCGCGGAACACCAGCACCGCTCCGCTGACTTCGCCTGCGCGATCGTGCAGAGCGGCGGCGGAGTCTTCAATAAAGATTTCGCTTCCATCGCGTTGGATGAGGACGCAGTTGGCCGGCAGGGGCTCAGTCCAGTCTTTGCTGGCCAGCTTTTCAATTGATTTGTGGAGAGCCCCACGCGTTTCGGCATCAACGATCTGCAAGACCTCGCCCATGGGCCGTCCGTTGGCATCAACACTGGGCCAGCCGGTCAACTGTTCCGCGACGTGGTTGATGAAGGTGAGATTCCCGTCAGCATCCACGCACATGACGGCGTCGCCAATGGAGTCCAGCGTGACGCTGTACCATTCTTCCCGTCTCTGCACCTCATTGAGCGACTCTTCACGGCGTCTTACCTCGCGAACGATCAATACCGCGAGGGTGGACACAAACAGCGCTTTGAGCGCTGAGGTCAGATAAAGGGCGATGACGATGATGCGGTTGCTTTTTTGCAGCGCGGCGGTCCGCAGGGCCGCGACCGAGGCCTCTTCCTGCTCCATCTGGGCCACCAGTTTGAGGATCCTGTTCTTCGCGATCAGGTCCGCATTGGACTCGACCTGCGCCTTGGCCTCATCACGCCGGTTGGAGCTGAACAGGGAGATGGTTTGCCCCAGTTCAGCCAGCTTTGCATGGCTCAGGGCAAGCAGCTCCGGAATGCGCGCCTGTTGACGGGGCTCGCCGACAGTCAAGCGCGCGACGTTGTCGATCGCGGGCCCAATTGCGGCCACGGACTGGTTGTAAGACGCCAGATATTTCGGATCATCCGTGTACAGAAAGCCGCGCTGGCCGGTCTCGGCGTCCTTGAGGAGCGACTCGGCTCTTTCCAACTCGAACAACACCTGACCCGAGAGGTTGACACGGGCTTGATTGGCCATCTGGACGGCCAGTTGATGCCTCAGAATGAGAGTGTTCACCGCAATGACGATCAGAATGAGCACAAATCCGGCCATGAAGGCCAGACGCCTCATGAGCATCTGCCTCTTGCGTTTATTCGTCTCCCTGTCTTTGCCCAGTCTTAAAGGCATACGATCCGACCTCCCCAGGGAAGCGGCGCTTTGATGGGGATGAGAGCCGCGTGGGCGCGTTTCGATGCTTGAAACGCGACATCTTCAATCTATGCCGCTCAACAGCAGTTGAGCCGGTGTCGCTACGAGTTCCGCGGGCGGTTCCGGCCGTGAGCAAAACTTCTGTGCGGCCGGGTCGTCTGCGCTCTGCCGGTCCGCCCTGACTGAAATCGGTTGCGCAGGTGCACAGCGAAGTTACGCTTGGCGAGCGTTTATCTACCGAAGGCCTTGCCGATCCGCTGCGACCAGTTCAGCGGCGCGATGCACAGCTGGCTCCATCGCGGCTATGCTAATCAATTCCGATCGTGACACTTGCAACGGATTCAAAAGTCGATCGTGAAATGCTCTGTCTGCCGGGAAGCAACTTGCAGGCGGCATCGTCGATCAAAAAAACGATCTTTGGCAGTCTATCTATCGGGGACTTCAACGCTGCCATCAAACTCGGGCACAACCGAAGAAAGGAAATATGACGTTGATTGACCGCACGAATACACGCTGACTCACTATCTCACAGCTTGCGACTGAAAATCGGTCTGTTTCGCTCAGGGTATCAATAATCCCGTATTGGGCGAACGCGTCTTCGCGCGCTGCGCGGGGGAAGACGCACGCGTACCCCACCCCCCGCTCCATGAGACAATGCCCTCGACAGGCTTCCCCGCCTTCAATCCACGGCTGCAAGGAACAGAGACTTATGGCTTTATCTGCCAACCTTCTGAATCTTCTTTTTGGGCGTCCGCTGGCCACCAGCGAGGAGCGCGCCGAACACATCGGCCCGATCGCGGGCATTCCCATTTTCGGATTGGACGCCTTGAGCTCGGCCGCATATGGGCCGGAGGCGGCGCTGACGCTGCTGATTCCGCTGGGCCTGATGGGCGTCAAATACATTGTGCCGGTCAGCGCAGCCATCGTGGGCCTGCTGACAATTGTCTACTTCAGCTACCGGCAGACCATCGAGGCCTATCCCCAGGGCGGCGGTTCGTATACCGTGGCCTCGCAAAACCTGGGCGAAGGCGCGGGATTGTTGGCCGCGGCGGCGCTGATGATCGACTACATCCTGACCGCCGCGGTGGGCATCTCGGCCGGAGTGGGGGCGCTGATCTCCGCCGTACCCGCGCTGCAACCGCACACTTTGGAACTTTGTCTGGCGGTGCTGGCGATTCTGACCATCGTCAACATGCGCGGCGTGCACGACACCGGCGTAGTGTTCATGATTCCCACGTATTTATTCACCGGGACCCTGCTGATCGTGATCTGCTTCGGCGCATGGCATGTGTGGGGTTCCGGCGGCCATCCAGGGCCGGTGACCCCGCTGCCCGCGCTGCCCGCGGCTACTGCAGCCGTCAGCCTGTGGCTGATCTTGAAGGTATTCTCGTCAGGATGCACGGCCATGACCGGCGTGGAAGCGGTGAGCAATGGCGTGATGGCCTTTCGCGACGACACGCGCAAGAACGCAAAAATCACGCTGACCATCATCATCGTCCTGCTGGCTGTGTTGTTGGCCGGTATTGCACTGTTGTGCCGGGCGTATGGCATCGGCGCCACTAACCCTGACGGGCCGGGCTACGAGAGCGTGCTCTCCATGCTGACTCGCGCGGTGATGGGGCACGGCTGGTTCTATTACTTAACCATCGGTTCGGTGCTGCTGGTGCTGGCCCTCTCGGCCAACACCGCGTTTGCGGATTTTCCGCGACTCACGCGCGCCATTGCCCTGGACGAGTACATGCCGCGCATTTTTCTGCTGCGCGGACGGCGACTGCTCTACTCCTGGGGAATCTATGTGCTGGTGGTGCTGACGGCGCTGCTGCTGATTGTGTTTGGCGGCATCACGGACCGGCTGATTCCGCTCTACGCCATCGGCGCGTTCCTGGCTTTTACGCTTTCGCAGGCCGGCATGGTGATGCACTGGAAACGCCAGGGCAACGCGCCGGTCAGGATGTTTGTGAACGGGTTGGGCGCATTGGCGACAGGCATTACCGCCGTGGTGGTGCTGGTGGCCAAGTTTGTCGAGGGCGCGTGGATTACGGCGCTGCTGATTGCGGCCATGATCCTGCTGATGAACGCCGTCAAACGGCATTACAATCGCGTGGGCCGCGAGACCTCGCTGGACCGGCCGATCAGCCCCGCCGAAGTAACCGAACCCATTGTGGTGCTGCCCATCGACCGCTGGAGCCGCATCACGGAGAAGGCGCTTTCGTTTGCGCTGTCGATCTCCAACGACATCCGCTGCCTGCACGTGCAGACCGCCGAGGAACTGGACCCCATCTGCCGCGACTTTGAACAGAACATCGCCGGACCCTTGCGGCAGGCGGGCAAGTGCGTTCCCCAACTGGAGATTCTGACGTCGCCCTATCGCTACGTGCTGGCGCCGGTGGTGGATTACATTCTGAAAGTGGAACGGGAGTCGAAGGTGCGCAAGATCTGCGTGCTGGTGCCGGAACTGGTGGTGCGCCACTGGTGGGAAAACCTGCTCCACAACCGCCGCGCAGACTTATTGAAAGTCATTCTGCTGCTGCGCGGGAACCGGCGCATCGTGGTGATCAACATTCCGTGGTATCTGGAGTGATTTTTCCTGCGGCCCGATTCCCTTCTCCGCCGCGAACCGTCACAATAAAGAGCGAGTGGACCCAAAGATAATCCAGGTGCGAACGGGCGAGAAGCAAGGCTCAGCGGGAATCTCTCTGCGGAGGCTGCTGCTGAAGCTGCCAGCCGCGCTCTTGTTTTTCCCGGTGCTCGCGGCGGCACAGCCAGCGCACTTTCTCACCATAGGTAGGAGCGCGCTGCTTCAGGCGCCGCTGGTCGGCGGCGATGCAGCACAAGAGCCGGCGCAGGAGCCAAGCCAACCGCCGCAACCTGCGCAGGAACCCCTTCAGGAACAGCCAACTACCCCAGGGCAAACGGCTCCGGCCGGCACGGTTGTGACTCTTCAGGGAGTGGTGCGCAACGCGGCTACGGGCCAGCCTCTGCCGCGGGCACTGGTGCGGATTGAAGGCGACGCCGACACCGGTACGCTGACCGACGGCGAAGGCCGATTCGCGATTCCCGCCCTACCCGTGGGGCCGCAGACCATCAAGGTCCGCAAGCCCGGTTTTCTCGATCGACCGTACGCGAGCGAAGAGGTGGGCTACGAGGCCGACGGTCCCGCGCACAGCGTGCTGGTGGCAGCCGGAATGGCTGACCTTGAGTTCACACTCACTCCGGCTTCGGCCATTCACGGCCATGTGGAGTTGTCGACCGGCGACCCGGCCGAGGGGATTACCGTAACGCTGCTGAAACAGGTGGTGCACAACGGTCGCGCGGTGTGGGCGCAGGACGCCACAGCAAGGACAAACGGGGACGGCGCTTACCGCTTTGCCGGACTTCCCGAGGGAGTGTACGCCGTTGCAACCCAGCCGGCCCTTGAGAGCGAGCCTGCCGTTACTGTCGTTGCTGCAGGCAGCGCGGCCAGCGTGGCGCGCAGCGGCTTTCCAAGTGTGTTCTATCCGGAGGCGCGGGAGTTTTCCGCGGCGGGGCACATCCGGCTGTCGAGCGGCGACCAGGCGGAGGCCAACGTTCTGCTCACACTCGAACCTTTCTACACGGTGACGGCGACGGCCTTCTTTCCCGATGGACGGCCATTTTCGGGCGCCGGAGCTGCGGAGGGCTCCTCTGCTGGGTCGTACAACGTGGCCAACGTGTTGGATGCTACGGGGCGGCGGCTCCCCTACGCTGCGCAGTTCGATCCAGAGACGCACACCTTCCAGGCCTACCTGCCAGACGGAACCTACATGCTCATGGTGGCGGCGGCATCGGGCGTGTGGCACGCAATCAGCGAAGGGAGCACAGGAAAAACGCTTCGGATGCCGGTGCCTGCCACAGGTTTTGTAGAGTTTTCCGTCGACGGCCATGCAACGGCCAATCTGCGCATTCCTCTTGCGGCTCCGTCGGCCTGGCAGATTCATGTGCGGGCGTTGCGGGCTGCGGCGCAACCGGCGCAGGCGGGTACAGCCCCAGCCCGCGGATTGCAGTCTGAGGTCACGGTGACTGCCACCGGCATCGAGCCGTCCCCGGACGGCGCCGGCAACGATGTCACCGCGGAAGAGGCAGGACCGGACCTGCTGGACCTGACAAGCGGCATTTTGGGGACCGTTTGGCTCAGCGCTCAGGTGAATGACAGGAACCTCTGCGTGGACTCCTTTACCGCCGGGGGCATCAACCTCGCTCGCGAGCCGCTGAGTGTGGGCCTGGCAGCCACGCCGCCGCCCATGGAGTTGACACTGCGCGACGACTGCGCCAAGCTCACGCTCCAGTTGCCGCCGACACTGGCCGCGTTTCTGCCCGGAGAAGAACCGTTTTATACCATCTACGTGGTTCCCGACTTCGACACCACCACCGATATTCCGCCCATGACCATGCATCCCTCGTCGGGCGGGACGCTCACCCTTGACGGCCTGACGCCGGGCAGCTACCACGTCTACGCTTTCGACCGGCCGGTGCGGTTGGAGTACCGCAACCCGGCTGTGCTGGCGGCGCTGCCCTCGCCGGGCCAGGCGGTAGTGCTGTCGGCCGGAGCTACAAGCAATCTTGTGCTGGAGGCGCCGGGACGATGAATTCCTGGATCGATGCTTGGGCGTCTGCGCGGCCATCCGGGGCTAAAGCCCATGCTGACTCCGCGAACGTAATGCGAGGACTGAAGCCCCCGCCTCCCTCCATCTGTTTGGTCATTGCCCTACTGGCAATGATGGACCTGGGCCTGATGGCGCAGAATACGACCCCTGCGCGGCCCCGAGTGGCCCATCCGGCAGCGCCTGCGACCGCCAGCGGCTACCGCATTGCGGGGACGGTGGTGAACGCATCCACGGGGGAGCCGGTGCGGCGGGCAGAAGTGGCTGCACTGGCCGAGGCGGACAGCCATACGGTGGAAGCCGTGGAGAGCGATGGCGACGGGCACTTTGCGCTGGATGCGCTGGCGGCGGGCAAATACCAGTTGACGGCGTCCAAGCGAGGCTTCCGCACCGCCTTCTACGACGAGCACGAAGAGTACAGTACGGCGATTGTGACCGGGGAAGGCCAGGACACCAGCGGCCTCCTGTTCCGGCTGACACCCGGCGCGACAGTGCGCGGCGTGGTGACTGGTGACGGCGGCGATCCGGTAGAAGCGGCCAAGGTGATGCTGTTTGCGCGTCCGCGAACGCATGGACGAGCGCCGGGGCCGGGCGAGCGGATCATCCAAACGAACACAGCCACCACCGACGACACCGGGGCATACGACTTCGACAATCTGCCGGCAGGCGAATATACGGTCGCGGTCACAGCGGAGCCATGGTATGCGCTGAACAGTTCCAAAGGCGGTTCCGGAGCCGCGCCACGGCCAGGAACGGAAACAGGCGCTGCGTCCCTCGACGTGGCTTATCCGGTCACCTTCTTCGATTCCACTACCGACGAGGGTTCCGCAGCGCACATCGTGCTCGCCGCGGGTGCCCGCGAAGAGGCGGATATCAATCTGCATGCGGTTCCAGCGCTCCATCTGGTTGTCGAAACGCCGCGCAGCCAGGATGGATCAATCGCCAGGGCGGAGCTGCGGCAAACCATCTTTGGCATTGAGGTCTCCGCCCAAAGCGCTGGCTTTCTGGACGCCATGCGCACCGGAACCGTCGAGTTTGCCGGCGTCGCGCCCGGCCACTATGAGCTGGCGCAGGGCGATCCGCCGCGCATTACCGACCTGGACGCCAGCGTCAGCCAGCAGGTGGACCCGAGCCTGGGATCGCCGACAGTGGCCGTTTCCGGAACCCTGCGAGTCGCGCCCGGGCTTGTGCTGCCGGAAAGTATGAGCGTAAGCCTGAACTCGCTGGATGCCGCGCACGGACAGTCGCTGCTGCAAACCAACTGCATCCGGGGCGCATTCAGATTTCCGGCGGTTCCGCCGGGGACCTGGGAACTCGAGGCAGACGCACCGGGCAGAACGCTGCCGATCAGCTCCTTGGCTGTGGGCAACCGGGTTTACGCCGGGAACCAGGTGACGATTAAGGACAGGCCAATCCAGTTGGTGGCCTCGGTGAGCCTTGGCGAGACGCGGGTGGAAGGCGTCGCCCGCAAGAGTGGCAAGGGAAAGTCTGGGGCGATGGTGGTGCTGGTTCCCAGGGAGCCGGGAGCCTTCCGGGCGCTGGTGCGGCGCGACCAGTCGGACTCGGACGGCAGCTTCTCCCTGCGCGACGTGGCGCCAGGACGGTACACCGTGGTGGCCATTGAGGACGGGTGGGACCTGGATTGGACCCGGCCGGAGATTATCGGGCGCTATCTTCCGCAGGGAATCGCCGTCACAGTGACAGAGCAGCAGGGAAAACGGGTGCAGCTGTCCGAGCCTGTTCCGGTAGAAAACCCTTGAGCGGACTTTATCGAGCTTCCCGGCTTCATGGAACAGGGGGGGAGAGGATAGTCTATGAAGGTAGCTCTCAACACAGTTACGGCGGCTGCTCGACAGGGCGAGGCCCTGGAAGCGGCAGCGCAGACACAGCAAGGTTTTGAGGAGAGTCCCAAATTGAAGAGGAAGTTCCTGCTTTCAATTCTGGCCGTGGTTCCGGCCGTGTTTATGCCCCTGGCGGCCACTTGCCAGATTGCCCCCGACCGTCCCGCCCGCGCCGAGCAGACTGAACCCTCCTACAAGTACGAGGTCTTTGCCGGCTACGGCTACACCAGTTTGAACCAGGTGAACCAGTCGCGCTATGGACTGGAGGGCGTGAATGTCTCGGTCACCCGCGACTGGGGAAAGTACTTCGGCGTCATGGCCGACGGTGCGTTCTACTCGCACGCCATTGCCTCGGGAAACCCCGTGAACGCGTCGGTGGATTCGGTCATGGCTGGCCCGGTATTGCACGCGAATCTCTACGGACACGTCGATGGCTTTTTTCGCGTTCTGCTGGGTGGCGAACACACGGGCGGAGGGAACCAGACCCCGGACATCTCGTTCGCGGGCGGAGTCGGCGTCGGCATGGACTACAAGCTGAGCCCGCACTTTTTCCTTCGGGCCTCGGGCGACGACATCGCTTCTTCGTTTTCCGTCATCAACCCTGACAAAAACGCCTCGCCGCACGAGCGCCGGAATTCGCGAGCGGCTTTTGGCGTGGTCTACAAGTTCTGAGCGAATCAAGAGGCTGAAACGCGCAAGAGGCGGATGCTCAGCATCCGCCTCTTGCGCGTTTGGGGATCATTGTTCTGTGGGCCAATTCCGTGCGCCGTGATAAATGTGGAGCACATGGATCGCTTCCGCCGTTATTTGATAAACAACGATATAAGGCAAGCCGGGAACCACCAGTTCACGGGTTCCTGCGACTCTTCCCACCCTGCCCCGCAAAGGGAGAATGTCAAGGGCATTGACGGCGTCAAAGAGCGCTTTTGCGACTGCGCGCGCGGCTGATGGACTGTCTTTTCGAATGAAACGGGTGATTTCCTGAAGGTCCTGCGCGGCCGGCGCCGTCCATCGTACTTGCATTGGACTGAGCCTCCCGAGGCCTCAGGGTTGCAACTCTGTCTCCACGTTTGCCCAGACTTCGGAGGCGGGCACGAATTCGCCGCGCGCGGCTGCATCCAGACCGGTCTGCACAGCCGCATGAAAGCGGGCCTCTTCGGTCAAGTAGCGATCCACGGCCTCGCGTGCCAACTCATCCACTCCCCGGCCCGCCAGAGAGGCCATGCGGGCGAGTTGGGCTTCCTGCTCGGCGCTGAGTTGCACTTCCATAGCCTGAGATTAGGAGCGTTCGATGTAGGTGTCAAATGGCCCGGAACGCTGATCAATCTCACCCCTCCTCCGCCTCGCGCAGTTTAGCGATGACGGTGAAGTCTTCAAGAGTCGTGGTGTCGCCCTTGATTTCACCATGGGTAGCAAGCTCGCGCAGCAGTCGGCGCATGATCTTGCCGGAACGGGTTTTGGGCAGAGCCTCGGTGAAGCGGATGTCGTCGGGACGGGCGAGAGACCCAATCTCTTTCGAGACCCACTTGCGCAGCTCGTCTTTCAGCGCTTCGCTGGGCTCATTGCCGCTCTCGAGCGAAACGAAGGCGGAGATGGCTTGGCCCTTGAGTTCATCTGGCCGGCCGACGACAGCGGCTTCGGCCACCTTGGGGTGAGCCACCAGGGCCGACTCGACCTCCATCGTTCCCAGACGGTGTCCGCTGACATTGATCACGTCGTCCACACGGCCCATGAGCCAGAAGTAGCCGTCCGCGTCCATGCGCGCGCCGTCGCCGGTAAAGTAGCAGCCCTCGACGTCGCTCCAGTAGGTCTTCATGTACCGTTCCGGATCGCCATAGACGGTGCGTGCCATCGAAGGCCAGGGCTTGCGAATCACCAGCAGACCACCGGAACCGGGTGGGACCGGCACGCCTTCCTTGGTGACAACCTCAGGCTGGATGCCGAAAAATGGCCGCGTGGCCGAGCCGGGCTTGGCGGCAACAGCGCCGGGGATGGGAGCAATCATGATGGCGCCGGTCTCGGTCTGCCACCAGGTATCAACGATGGGGCAGCGATTGTGACCGATCTTCTCGCGGTACCACATCCAGGCTTCGGGATTGATGGGCTCACCGACCGTGCCCAGCAGCCGAAGCGAAGCCAGGGAGTGCTTTTCGACGTACTGGTCGCCCCACTTGATGAACGCACGGATAGCCGTCGGCGCGGTATAGAAGATGCTGACCTTGTGGTCGTCGATGATCTTCCAGAAGCGGGAAAAGTCCGGCCAGTTGGGCGCGCCTTCATACATCAGAACCGTGGCTCCGTTTTGGAGCGGGCCGTACACCACATACGAATGGCCGGTAACCCAGCCGATGTCGGCCGTGCACCAGTAGACGTCCTCGTCGCGCAGGTCGAAAACATACTTGCTGGTCAGATAGGTCTGCACGGCATAGCCGCCCGTGGTGTGGACCAGGCCCTTGGGTTTTCCTGTGGTGCCGGAGGTGTAGAGGATGTAAAGCGGGTCTTCGGAGTCCAGGTGCTCGGCAGGGCATTCGGTGGGCGCGTTGGCCACCAGGTCGTGCCACCACCAATCGCGCCCGGTGACCATCTGGACAGGCGAGCCGGTGCGGCGATAGACGATGACGTGCTGAACGGTGTGGCAGGCCGCCATAGCCTCGTCGACCGTGCGCTTGAGCTGGATTTCATTGCCGCGGCGATAGCTCGAGTCCTGGGTGATCACGGCCACGCAGCCGGAGTCGTTGACCCGGTCGGCGATGGCGTTGGCGGCAAATCCACCAAAGATAACTGAATGGACTGCGCCGATGCGCGCGCAGGCCAGCAGGGCGATGGCCAACTCCGGGCTCATGCCCATATAGACGGCGATGCGGTCGCCCTTCTTGATGCCGAGCGCTTTGAGGGCATTGGCGAACTTCTGCACCTCAACGTGCAGCTCAGCGTAGGTGAGACGGCGGACCTCGCCCGGTTCGCCTTCCCAGATGATCGCGGTCTTGTCGCGCCGCTCGCCGAGCGCGTGGCGGTCGACGCAGTTATAGCAGAGGTTCAACTGGCCGCCCACAAACCACCGCGCCGAAGGGAGCTTCCAATCGAGGACCTTGTCCCAGGGCCTGAACCAGTGCAGCTCCTTGGCGACCCCGGCCCAGAAACTCTCGGGATCGTCGATGGATTGCTTGTAGAGCGCCTCGTACTCCTCGAGGCTCTTGATGTGCGCCTTTTCACTAAACTCCGGCGGCGGCGGAAAAACGCGCAACTCGCGGAGAGTCGAGTCGAGATCCTGATTGGCAATGTCGGATACCGGTAAGGAAGACATGATTAGCGTCCTTTTTGAAGGAGAACAATCCAAAACGGCACGCGGCAGTGCAAGGGGGCGCGTTCGCGCCGAGACTCCGCGTGGGAGACACTCTAACGAGACAGGCATACAAACGGCAAGTGGAACGACGAAAAGAGACTCCCGGGCTGACGCGCACGGGATCTCAGTGGGCATCCGACGGTTGACGCCTGCGGGCTAAACGGCCTTTTTCTGCGAGTTGACATACTCGCGCAGCGCCGCATTGATACGGCTTTGGTAGCGTCGCCCGGTTCCGCGGAAAAACGCGATCACGTCGGCATCGAGGCGCAGGGTAATCTGCTGCTTGTTTTCAGGCGGAACCAGTTCAGACACGCGCCGCCAGCCGCCGCCAGTTTGCTCCGGAATGTCGCTGAGGTCGATGTCCTCGTCGCGCATCTCCTGGAGTTCCTTCCACCCCTGCCGCTCTTCTTCCGTCAAAGCAGGCGGGTTGTCGGGATCAAGCCGGTATGTCACCAGCCCAATAGGTCTGCTCTTCATGGCGTGTCGCCCTTCGTGCGGAGATCAAACGAATCCGCGGTTCGCGGTGGGTATAAACCACAGAAAGAATCGTCTTCTCGACGCGTCCAAGGACAATCCATCGTTCCTCGCCGTAATCGCCTGAAGGGTCCGGACGTTCAAGCCTGAGGTCGTCCTTGAATACCTCGCATGCAATCAGAAACGGAACTTTATGCTTGCGCAGGTTAGTTTGCGCTTTCGCGGAATTCCACTCGAATTCCATGCCGCTTGGCGACTGCCAATTCACGATCTGCCGTTCCATTCATGATCGCTTTCTCTCCCGGTCTGTGCAATCCAGATTTTCTGGGCAGCCGACGGTCTCCCACCGCCCACAGCAGAGTACCACAAATATACTTACAAGTGTAACTACGTTATCTTCCGGCTAAAAACAAGTGATCGCCTTCTCAGTTTGCCCGCAATGCTCCGACTAATACCAAGCCGATTTGAGTCGAAGCGTCACATCTTCGACACCTTCAACTTTCCAAATGCCATCGACGAGCAAGAAGACGTAGCTGTGGGTGTGCGCTTGGAATGAGATGTGACTCCGTTTTTTGAACAGATTCAGCAATGCACCATGTGGAATAAGCGCCGCCTTGAGGACGCTGTAATCCTCATTGAACAACACTCCTGCCAGAATATCGAAGTGTTGTGCTGCTTCCAGCCCCCTGATCGCGGACAACTGGCGCGACTTATTAAAGCTCGTAATCCTTCGACCCTTAATCTGGTATTTGAATTCGGTTGGGGCAGGGCCGATGGCGTCGAAATTTGCCTGCGATTTGTTTGCGCGCTTCCAGTCCTTAAACGCCGTGCAAAAAAGATATTCCGCCAAATCGCCAGTGGGATTGTTCGCGCTGCTCAGAATGCCCCTTTCGTGAAGCTCCCCAAGCAGCTTCAGGTGCAGCGCGAACAATTGTCGATCCGTTGGTGTTGAAATTCGCTCAAGTGTGTCCATCCGGGCGTCCTCCCGAAACCCGGCAGCGATTCTACTATGCGTAGCGTTTCTGGTGCCAAACCCAGGCGGTGCGCACGATGTCGTCCAGCTGGGTGTACTTTGGCGTCCAGCCGAGTGCGCGGATCGCCTTCTCAGAGCTGGCGACAAGAACCGCGGGATCGCCTGCACGGCGAGGATGCACTTCGGCCGGAATGGGATGACCGGTCACGCGTCGGGCCGACTCGATGACCTCGCGCACGCTGAAGCCCTTGCCATTGCCCAGGTTGAAGATCAGCCGGTTTTCGGCGGCCGGTGCGCCCTCAAGAGCATGGAGAGCCAGAAGGTGCGCATCGGCCAGGTCGGAGACGTGAATGTAGTCGCGAATGCAGGTGCCATCCGGCGTGGGATAGTCTTCGCCATAGATGCGGATGGACTTGCGGCGGCCGAGAGCCACGTCGAGAACCAGGGGAATCAGGTGCGACTCGGGATCGTGAGCCTCGCCGCGCGTGATGCCGTCCTTGCCTTCCGGGGCGCCGGCCACGTTGAAGTAGCGCAGAGCCGCCGAGCGCAGGCCGTGAATACGGTGGAACCAGCCCAGCATGTGCTCCACCAGCAGCTTGGACTCGCCATAGGCGTTGGTGGGCTGTAGGCGAGCATCTTCCGGAATCGGGACGACTTCCGGCTCGCCATAGACGGCGGCGGTGGAGGAAAAGACCAGGCGGCGCGGGCCGTGAGCGATCATCGCCTCAAGCAGCGCCAAAGTGGAGGCCGTGTTGTTGCGAAAGAACTGCTCGGGATGGACCATGGACTCGCCGGCCTCGATGAGAGCAGCGAAGTGAAGGACGCCATCGAAGGGTCGGCCGCTGGACTTGGCAGCAATGAAAAGGTTTTCAATCGCGCCCCGGTCCGCCAACTCACCCTCGACAAATTCCACCCCTGGGGGCAACAAGTCGCGACGGCCATGGCTCAGGTTGTCAAAAACGATGGCATCGTGCCCATTTTGGGCCAACAGCCCCGCAACGGTACCGCCGATATATCCGGCACCACCAGTAACCAATATTTTCATAAGAGTCACCTTCTCGTTCGGTACTTCAGTTTAGAATGGACCGTAATTCCCGGATGCAAACCCAACCGCTCAACAAGCGTCCAACAGAGTAACTACTGCCGGGCGTCCAGCCGCTCGGTCCATTGTATTCCGAAGGGCAGCGTTGCAAAGCTTGGGAACTCGGCGATACCCTGCAATGCCGAGCGAAGTTGAGGTACCCTGAGAGAAGCAAAGGGTTTCTCGGTTTTCGGGTAGGGCGCCATGGAGGCGAAGTCGTCAAGATGCCCCAAGCTTGGACTACAGTCAGGGCGGTATCGCACGCTTCATGGTCGGCGGCGCGGAATAGGCGGCACGCCCGCTTCTCCGAGGCCACTGACAATTACCGCGAGCGCAAAGCCGGATCGTGCGTCCGCAAGACATTGATGCGCGTAACCCTCGGCAAGATATTGGCATCTGTATTATTTGACGATCCTCGCGATCCCGCCCAAGCAGATGCCAGAGGAATCCCGGCGAGTGACGCAGATCATGGAAAGTCGGAGGCTAATCGCGTCTGCTTGGGATCAGTTAGCCCAATTCAGAGCCGCGCAAGATCCCGGCATCGACACGAGGGTTTCGGCGCGCTGCCTGATTGGCGCGTCACGGCCGCTGCTCGCATCGGGCCAGGTGGTTCAACACGATACCGTCGTTACGGTCTCAATCGAGGACTGAAACTATGCCAGTAAAGCCATATCCCGGCCGAGCCACCTTCGGCTTGCTCCCCGAACCCGAAAGCAGACCCGGCTCGTTCATCACCAGTTTGGTGATCAACGGCCTGGTTCTGGGTCTGATGCTCTACATTGGAGCGACCGCCCGGAAGGTCATCGCAGAGCACAAATATGAGCAGACACTGCTGGTGCTTCCGGCCAAGGAACCGCCTCCGCCGGAGAAGGTGAAGCTGCCGCCGCCGCCCAAGTTGATTGAAACGCCCAAAATGCCGGAAGTAAAGCTTGAAGCGCCGAAGATCAATATGCCCAGGCCGGAACCCAAACCGGAGCTGAAACCGATCCAGATGGAAGCCAAGGTCAACATGCCGGCGATCAAGGCGGGGAAACCGTCGGTGATTCTGGCCCCGCAGCCCAAGGCGGCGCTGGCCGCAGCGGCCATGCCGGCACAGGTTCCCCAAGCCAAGCCCTCGACGGCTCCGGTGCACTTCGGCCAGACCTTCGGTGTGACGCCCAACCCAAATGCCACCCGGCCCGCGACCGTAGCCGCCATCGGCAACCCCTATGGCGGATCGAACGGCCCGGCGGTTGCGCCGCACGGAGTTGTCGGCTCGACAGGGTTCGGCAACGGGACCAAGTCCGGATCGAATGCCGGAGTCGTAGGCAAAGTCGCTTCCGCGGGCATTCCGGGCGGTACAGGTACCGCCTCCACGCCCTCAGCCTATGGCAACGTGAAGGTAGCTACAGCCGGCGTTCCCGCCATGGCCAAAGCGGTGGCGGCGCCCGCCATCACGGCCAAGCCGATGTCCACCAACCTGGAGGTTCTTTCCAAGCCAGCGGCGCAGTACACCAGCGAAGCCAAGCAACTGCGAGTGCAGGGCGACGTGATTTTGAGAGTCACATTTACCGCCAGCGGCCAGGTACTGGTGCAGGGCGTGGTGCACGGATTGGGCCACGGGCTGGACGAAGAGGCGCGCCGCGCTGCGCAACAGATTCGATTCCATCCAGCCACCCGCAACGGAATGGCGGTCGACTTGACAACCAACATTACCATCACCTTTCAATTGGCGTAGCATCTAAACGGATTACGAGAAGAACAGCTGCGCTCAGCCGCGGAATGCCGAATCACAAAAGCGGCCTGAGGAAGACTTGGAAGAACGAACTCCTAGGAGCTTGAAATGACGTTTCGGAAGATCTCCCTTACCTTCCTGCTGGTCACCTTGGGTGTCGCATGCGCGTATGCCAAGAAAGAGCCAAAGTACGAGCAAGCGCATCAACTCACCCCGGAGCAGGCGGCGCTGGTGGATAAAGCCATCGGCCGGGAAAAGGTGCTGATCAAGAACATTCAGCAGCGGACGCCCCTGGTTGAAACCTACATCCAGAACACCAAGCCCGACATCAAGCTCTACCAGGTTCCGGTGGAAGACGAATACATGCTGAGCCGCGTGGACTTCGGCAAGGGTTTCTTCGACAAGGCCTACAAGGTACGCGCGACCACCAAGCATGGATTCTTCAAGGGTTCTCTTTCATCCATCTCAGCTCTGACCAAGGCGTTGAAGCTGGACACCCGCTTTACCTACAACCCGCTGGGCTTTACCGAGATGATGTTTCTCGATCCCAGCAGCTTCGACACCCAGCACTATGTCTTCAGTTATGTGCGGCGGGAGTTTCTCGGCTCGGTACGCACCTGGGTTTACGACGTGCACCCCAAGGTCAACGGCATGGGCCGGTTCTATGGGCGCATCTGGATTGAGGATGAAGACGGCAACATCGTCCGGTTCAACGGGACCTTTACTCCTCCCCGTTCAGAGGACGACTCGCGCTACTACTTTCACTTCGATAGCTGGCGGATGAACGTGCAGCCCGGGATCTGGTTGCCGGTGGCCGTCTACGTCGAAGAGACGCAGCGCGTCGAAGGCGAAAAGACAGTCGGCCTGAAGGCGCAGACGCACTTCTGGGGCTATTCACTGAAGCTCCCCACGCGGGAGAGCGAGAACGTCAGCGTGAAGGTGGACGACGCGGTCGACAAGAGCGATGACTCGCAAGATGTGGGTCCGCTGCAGGCTTCGCGCGCGTGGATTACGCAGGCCGAAAACAACGTGATCGACCGCTTGGTCGAAGCCGGCCTGGTGGCTCCATTGAACCCCGGCGGCTATGAGACCACAGTGCTGGACCAGATCGTCATCAACCTCGCCGTGCCCAACAACCTGGCTTTCACGGATCCGGTGCATTGCCGCATTCTGCTATCGACCACCATTGAAGCCACCACGGTGGGCAACACCATTCTGATCAGCAAGGGTTTGGTCGACTCGCTGCCCAACGAAGAGTCGATTGCCTCGGTGGTGTCGCTGGAACTGGCGCATATTGCCATGGGCCACCACATCGACACCCGCTACGCCTTCAACGACCGGCTGATGTTCCCCGACGAGTCCACCTTCCAGCGCATCGACATGTACCACACCGAGCATGACAACATCGAAGCGTCCAAGAAGGCGCAGGAGTATCTGCAAGCCTCGATGTACAAGGACAAGCTGGCCAGCGCCGGTCTCTACTGGGCGCAACTGGCCGACCGGGGCAAGGTGCTGAAGTCGCTGAACACGCCCAAACTGGGCGATTCCCTGCTGAAAGCGGACGGAACGCCGTGGATGGCCGATTTGGCCCACAGCGCTCCCAAGTTGAATTGGGATGACCTGACGCAGGTTCCTGCGCTGCCCCTGGGTAGCTGGCTCAAGACCGACCCCTGGGACGACAAGGTGCATATGCTGAACGCCAAGCGGTATGCTCCGATGAACGCCCGGGACAAGATGCCGCTGGAAGTCACGCCTGTCTTCTACAAGCTGCAGCGGTATGACGCATCGAAGCTGACGCCGCCCGTCCCGGCCGCCATGGCGCCCGCGCCCGGCGATCCCGCGACCCAACCAGCCGCTAACGCGCCGGCCGACACGCCCACAACTCAGGCTCCTGCCCAGCAGCCTGCCGGAGATCAGCCTGCCGCTTCGCCGCAAACTCCACCGCCCGCGACACAACCCGCCCCAGGCGATGCGACCCAGCCGCAGACAACCACTCCGAATCCACAGTAGCGCTTCTTGTGGAGAGCACCGGCGCCGTGCAGCAGTCCCATCGCTGCCGGACGCCGGTTCTCCCGGCCGAGATCCTTTTCGCCCCCAGGGGCACACTTTTGCATAGACGGGACGTATGTTGTGCCAATGAAACTATCGGCTATTGTTGCTTCTTGCATTCTGGTTTTGGCGGGAGCCGCTGCGGTCCGCGCGCAAGTGGTTCCCGCAGCCACGGCACGCCAGCTTTCGATCACTGCCGGTGGAGTGGTTTCCGTTTTTCAGCCTGAATTCACAGGAAATTGGTTCCCTCCATCTCCGCCCGTAGCGGAATCCAGTCCCTTTGCGCTGATCGGCGTGGGTGCCTATGCGGACGTCAGACTGAGCCGGTGGGTGCAGTTGGAGGCCGAGGGTCGCTGGCAGCGCTTCAACCAGTACAACGGCGTCTACCAGGACAACTACCTGGCGGGTCCACGGCTTCCTGTCTACCGCTTCTGGAGATCGACCGTTTACGGCAAGGTGCTGGGTGGAATTTCGAAGATGAAATCCAACAGCGACGGACGCGAAGCTAGATTCACCAACGCCACCCTCGCTTTTGGCGGCGGCATGGACATCAAGCTGACCCGGCGGCTGAGCTGGCGCGCCGCGGATGTGGAATATCAGTATTGGCCTCAATGGGGCAATTCGCATCTTTCGCCTTACGGAGCCAGCATGGGCATTGGATACAAGATTTTCTGAGGCGATCCAGCCGAGCCGGGGAGACAGCGCACAGCGCGAACGTGAGTGCCTCGCGCTGTGCCCCCCGAAGATTGCGCGCAAAGTTCAAAATGCTCTATCCAGAGTCATGGCCGGGCCGTCGGTCGCTTGCCGATCTTTGAGGCAAGGGCGCTGGCGGAGCATGTCCTGGTCAATGCCATGTTTTAGCATGGCGGCACTGGCCGCCTGCAACGCCCCGATGATACCTTGCTACTCTGGAAGTCCGAAGGAGTTTGCCTGTCATGCCCCATCTGAATTCTGTTCCCGCTGCCCAATCGGAAGACCTTCACGCTTGGGAGTCTGCTGAAGTCCTGTCTGCCGAGTCGCTCTCCGCCTGGGTCGACGCGCGTCTCGCAGCGCACCAGGCTTCGCTGGCCGCATTGCTGGCCGTTGAAGGCCCGCGTACTCCTGAAAACTCCCTGCGCCTTTATGACGCGGCCATCGAGCAATTGAACTTGGCCGGCGCTCAAGCAGGGGTGCTGAACTCAGTGGCCGCCGACAAGGCCGTCCGCGATCAGGCGCAGACGGAAGCGCAGCGCGTGGCGCAGGCCGGAAGCGCTCTCAGCCTCAATCGCGAAGTCTACGAAGCTCTCTTCGCCATCGACCTGCAAGGCGCCAGCGCCCCGACAAAGCACTACGTCGAGCGCACCCTCCTCGGCTACCGCCTGGCCGGCGTGGACAAGGACCAGGCCACCCGCGATCTTTTGCAATCGCTGCACGAAAAGGCGACGCACCTTTCGCTCGAATTCTCCCGCAACATCCAGGAAGGCGCCAAGACCATCGAGGCTGAGCCGGCCGAGTTGCACGGACTGCCCGCCGATTACCTTGCCCGGCATCAGCCGCAGCCGCCTCATCCCGCTGCGGACGGCTCTGCGACGCCTTCGCCCGTCACGCTCACCACCGACCAGCCCGACATGCAGCCGGTGATGACCTTTGCCTCCAGCGCGGCTCTGCGCCAGCGCATGTTCCTGGCCTACAACACCCGCGCCTATCCAGCTAACCGCCAGATCCTTCTCGACCTGCTGGCCACACGTCAGCAGATCGCCACCGTGCTTGGTTTCCGCAGTTGGGCCGACCTGGCCACCGCCGATCAGATGATGGGCTCGGCCGCCAACGTGCGTACGTTTCTGGCCAAACTAAACGAAGCCAGCCTGGAAGGCGCCCGCCGCGAGCACGAGTTGATCCTCGACTTCGCCCGTCAGCGCGAGCCCGGTCTTGAGGCCATCGACACCACCAGCCGCGCCTACTGGTACGAGCAGTTCCGCCGCTCCGCTTTCGACTTCGATTCGCAATCCGTCCGCCCCTATTTCCCTTACGCACAGGTTGAGGCGGGCGTGCTTGAAACCGCGGCGCGCCTGTTCAAGATCGAATTCCGCCGTTCCACGGCCTCTGGGTGGCATCCCGACGTTTCAGTTTTTGATGTGTTTGACGCTGGCCAGCCTGTGGGCCGCTTCTATCTCGACATGCATCCCCGCGAGGGCAAGGACAAATGGTTCTCCGCCTCCCCGGTAGTCACGGGCGTACGCGGCGGTGCGATGCCCGAGGCCGCCCTCATCTGCAATTTCCCAAGCGGTGACGAGAACGATCCCGGCCTGCTCCAGTACAACGACGTGGTGACGTTCTTTCATGAATTCGGCCACCTCATGCACGCCATTCTCGGAGGGCACACGGAGTGGGCGGGGCTCTCAGGATTTGCCACCGAGGGCGACTTCATTGAAGTCCCGTCGCAGATGCTCGAAGAATTTTTCCGCGACGAAAAACTCCTGCAGTCCTTCGCCAGGCATTACCAGACGGGCGAGACGCTCTCCTCCGAGATCATCCGGAAGATGAAGCTGGCCGGGGCGTTCGGGCGCGCCGACTGGATGCGCTCGCAGCTCTACTACACCACGCTCTCGCTCGACCTGCACGATCAGGACCCCAGCACGCTCGACCTCGACAGCATCACCCGGCAGCTCCACCAGGGCCTGCAGCCCTGGACCTGGCTTGAAGGTAACCGCATGTACGCCAGCTTCGGCCACCTCACCGGCTACTCGTCGAACTACTATACCTACGCGTTCGACAAGGTGATCGCTCTGGATTTCTTTGCGCAATTCGATCCCGCAGACCTACTCGGGTGCGAGGCGGGCACGCGCTACCGCAAGGCTGTGCTCGAGCAAGGCGGCTCCAAGCCCGGCCGCCAGATGGTCCGCGACTTTCTCGACCGCGACGAGGAGTTCCAGGCGCTTTCCAACTGGCTGAACGAGGAGTTTCAGAGCGAACTGCTGGCTGCGCACTGATGACATCTACCACTGCGATCGATTGAACCCACAAACGGACGGCATCCTGCGAGGAGGATGCAACATCCTTGTTGCATCCGCGGCTGAACCGCTTTAAGATGCGTCAATCGATGGCTATGACACAGAGCGTTTCAGGTTCGAATGTTTCCAATCCCGCGCAGCCGGCTCCGCGACTGCGCGTCGGCAAGCTGTGCGTAGCGATTCAGGGCGGCTCGGCGGCGGAGTTGATCGAGCGGGCCGAAGCGACGTTGAGCGATTCGAAGTTTCTCGAGTTCCGCCTGGATTCTTGCCCCAAGCCTGCGGCGGCTCTGCCGAGAATAAGGGAATTTATTGCGGAGCACCGCGAGGTGATGGCCATCGCCACTTGCCGGCGCAAGGAGTTTGGCGGAAACTTTGCGGGGAGTTTGATTGCAGAGCTGGATATTCTCTTGAAGGCAGCCGAGGCCGGCTGCAAGATTGTCGATCTGGAGGTCGAGTCGGCCGAGGAAGCCACGGCATCGCAGATGACCAAGCTGCGGGCGGGATTGCGAACAGCAGGAACCGCGCTGTTGGTGAGCTTTCACGACTTCATGCGAACCAAGAGCCTGGACCAGGCGGCGCAGCGGATCGAGGCCTTTCAGCCCGAGTTTGTGAAGGTGGTTTCGACTGCCCGCTCACTGGCCGACAACCTGGCCGTGCTGAAGCTGATCGAGGACCGGTCGCTTTCCGCGCAGGTGGTGGGCATCGCCATGGGCGAGGAGGGCCTGGTGAGCCGCGTACTGGGCCCGCGCGAGGGCGGGGCGTTCACCTTTGCTTCATCCTCAGCCGGAGCAGAGACGGCGCCGGGACAGGTGACGGCGCGCACCCTGCGCGACCTGTATCGCGTGGAGCATCTGGACCAGGCGACGCGCATCTTTGGCGTGGCCGGCAATCCAATCACCCATTCGCTTTCGCCGCTGATGCAAAACACGGCCTTCCGCCGCGAAAACGTGAACGCCGTCCTGCTGCCACTGAAAACTCGCAACCTGAACGACCTGCTGGCCTTGGTGCGCGGACTGCCGCTGGCCGGGGTGGCTGTGACCATGCCCCTGAAGCAGGAGGTACTGCCCCACCTGGCCAACATGGACCCGCTGACAGCGCGCATCGGCGCCTGCAACACGCTGAGGACCGGAGCGGACGGCAAGCTTTACGGATTCAACACCGACGTGGCCGGAGTGGTGAGGCCGTTGGAGAAGCGGCTGCGGCTCAAGGGCGCTCGCATTGCCGTACTGGGCGCGGGAGGAGCGGCGCGGGCCGCGGTCTTCGGGCTGGTGGACCAGGGCGCGGAGGTCTTTATCGTCAACCGCACGCACGAGAATGCAGTGGCGCTGGCCAAGGAAGCCAAGGCCAAAGCGCTCAAGCACGAACAGTTCGCGAAGAGCCGCTTCGACGTGGTAATCAACTCTACCCCCTGCGGGATGGCGGGCTCGAAACAACCGCTGCCCATCGACGAGAGCGAATTGAATGCCGCACTGGTCTTCGACATGGTCTACAACCCTCTGGAGACTCCGCTGATCAAGCTGGCCGTGGGGCGCGGCATCCCGGTGGTCACAGGGATGGAGATGTTTGTGCAGCAAGGCGCGCGGCAGTTCGAAATCTGGACCGGGAAGCCGGCGCCGCAGGCGGAGATGCAGCGCGTGGTCGAAATAGAGCTGCGGAAGCGCGGATAAGAGCCATTTGAATCGAACATTCAACAGTTTTCTCTTAACCCATTGCATCTAAATGGACGATTCAACGGATCGAAACAGCCTCGCCATTCGGCAACCAGGCATCACTGCCTGGAGGCTATGTGATCCGATCAGAAATCCAGTACGGAAGTAACGCGAATGCGACGCCGTTGATTTCTTCTTTCAAGCTGTAGCCGCTCCAATGAGCGTCCGCGGGCATCTAGTCAGCTAGGATCCGCTCTTGAAAGGAGCTTCTCATGCACCGCTTCTCAAGAATTTTTCTGGCAGCAGTGATCGCCTCCGCGACGATCGCCGGCGCCGAAGTCGCGTCAAAATCGGGAACCATTATTGTTGTGCAGCCGCAAGATCTGCCGCAACTTGCGCAGAGCGCAGGACAGTCGATGCTGCTGCATCCGCTGGTAAACGGATTGACGTATCTCTATGTAGAGCAACAGCAACTGGGGCGCATTGCAGTTTTGGATGTGACCGACATGGCACGAATCAAGGCGATCGGTTCGGTCAAGCTGGAGACTCCTGTGGCGTTCGACTTTGCCGAGCAGCTTGGCGATACAGCCATTCTTATCCGCTACCGCGACGGATCCGGGTCCGCGGTGATGGATCTCCGGCAGCCGAAAAGTCCGGTACTCAAGCCGGCGAGCCCGTTGCTGCAAACAATCGACTCGGACAAGATCGGCACATCTGGTTTGCTCATCGCCAGCGTGCCGCGCTCCATGGGCGAATCCGCTGCGCGGGATTACCGGATCGTCGACTCGTCCGCACCGGCCGCGCCGCAGCTTCTGGGAACGGTCAGAGGAGTGCAGGCGGAATGGACGAAGGAAGACACCGGCACTGTATTTCTGCTGGGCCTGGATGGGCTGACAGTGGTTCGCCGGCCGGCGGTGGAATTGCAGAATCGTCTGGAAACCAGCTACACAAATTGAGTCAGGCTCGGGGATGGAAAACCGAATCGCGCGCATCCCGGGGGCCGGATGCGCGCGCCCGATTCCCTTGTGTCGACTCTGGGAAGTACAAATTCATGGGTTCGTGCTACAAATTGAGAGAATCTTCAGCTCACTCTCCGGCTTCGAATCGTTTGACATAGATCAACGCTGCACGGCCCTCCGGATAATAATTCTCCTGCCGCCCTCCGCAGGAGTAGACCTGTGCCTCATAGAGCCGGATCGCGCCTGCATTTCCGGCCTCCACGTGCAGCCATATCAGTGCCGAGCCCGCCAGTCGCGCGGACTCCTCAATGTGCCCCAACAGTGCTCTGCCAACTCCCTGGCCACGCGCCTCAGGAGCTACCTCGATGGTCTCAAGGTAGGCCGTCATCTCACTCTTCCCAAGCGTCCACACCACAATGGCAAAGCCCGCCATCCGTCCCGCTTCCTCGGCAATCCAGGTGGCGGCCTGGGGACGCTGGACGAGTTGCCGCATGTATCGACGGCCAAAGCGCTCGGGCGGCGCGAAGCACGCTTCTTCAAGCGTGTAGAGCTGCACGAAGTCTTGCGGTGTGTACGGACGATAGAGCACAGTTCAACCTTATGGCGGCCACAAACCAAAGAGCCATCCCGCGAAGGATGGCTCTTTGCTTACCAATAATTACGCCAAAACGCAGGCGCCGATTGACACCAGACCTAGACCTTCGCTTCCAGGTCCTTGATCACGTCGAAGAAACGCTGATCCAACCGGCGGTTGGTGGCGATGGCTTCCTTGATCGTGATGTCGGTGATGTCCAGGCCCTTGAGCACCGCGATGCGGCCCCACTTCTTGTCGTGGACCATGTCGATGGCGTGCAGGCCGTAGCGCTGACCCAGGGTGCGGTCATAGGCCGTGGGAACGCCGCCGCGCTGCGTGTGACCCAGGTTCACTGAGCGGGTCTCGAAGCCGGTCTTCTTTTCGATCAGGTCGGCCAGAGCCTCGCCAATGCCCGACAGGCGAGCATGACCGAAGGAGTCCAACTGCGTCGATTCGTCGATCACCTGGCCCACTTCGGGCAGATGGCAACCCTCGGCCACCACCACCACGCCGTAATGCTTGCCGTGATCGTAGTTGTACTTGAGCAGTGCGCAAACGTGGTCGATGTCGATGTCCTTCTCGGGCACCAGGATCACGTGAGCGCCGCCGGCCACGCCGGAAGCATACGCGATCCAGCCGGCATCGCGGCCCATCACTTCAACCACGATGACGCGGTTGTGCGAGTCGGCCGTGGTGTGGATGCGGTCGATGGCCTCGGTGGCGATCATGACGGCAGTGTCAAAACCAAAAGTCGTATCGGTGCCGTTGATGTCGTTGTCGATGGTCTTCGGGACGCCTACCGACGGGACGCCGTTTTCGCTCAGGAACAGCGTGACTGATTGCGTATCATCGCCGCCCAGGGCAATCAGCGCATCGATCTTGTTGGCCTTCAGAACTTCCTGGACCTTCTCGATGCCGCCGGGAACCTTCTTCACATTGGTGCGCGAAGAATGCAGAATCGTGCCGCCCTTGAGCTGAATGCCGTCGATGGCTTCCAGTGTGAGGGGAACCCAGTTGTTGTCGAGCACGCCGCGCCAGCCGTTGAGAAAGCCGATGAACTCATCGCCATAGGTATTGATGCCCTTTTTGACGGCCGCATAGATTACCGCATTCAATCCGGGGCAATCGCCGCCACCGGTCAATAAAGCAACTCGCATCGTAAAATCTCCTCATCGAATTTGCGCGGCTCGAGAGCCGGGCTGGGAACGTGTCCCTGGTGTGGGCGTCCAGAGCGGAGAGATCCCCGGTCTCGACACCTTGTTCAGTTTACTCCGCTGCGATAACGGCAGATCGTGACCGCCCTCACGTTGCTCCCGAATCTCCACTCATCAGTTTCCTTGATGGAAAGAACGCGCCGCGAAGTGGTTCAATAGGATATGCCCGGAACTGGAGCGCTTTTGTTGCTGGCCTTTGCCAGCCTGGTGGTTGTCTTATTGCTCGTCTTGTTGCAGTTGACCCGGTTGGGATTCCTGGTCCGCTCCACCATCCCCGATCGGCCCCGGCGGCGCATGTTCATCGCCTCGGTTTCATTCCTGTTCACCTTCGTCGGGGTCCGCGTGCTGGTCCGCCTCATCGTTCACAATGAGGGGCCATTCCAGTGGGTGGTGGTGCGCGGCCAGCACATTCACCACCTGGTTTGGGGAATTCTCATCCTGCTTCTGGTCGGCTACGGCTGGCTGCTGGACCTGGGCCGCTCCCATTCGCCGCTTTCCATCTTCTTCAGCCGCCTCATGTCGGTCAGCTACGGCGTGGGCGCCGCGCTCACCCTGGACGAGTTCGCCATCTGGCTCAACCTGTCGCCCGATGCGTACTGGTCGCGCACCGGGCGCCTGTCTATCGACGCCGTCATTCTGTTCGGAACCCTGCTGGCCATGGGAGCCTGGGGCGCGCCCTTTTTCCGCGGCCTTAGCCTCATGTGGGACAAGCGCGTCCAGTTCCGTCAAGGCCTCGGCCGCGGCCTCACCTTTCCTATTCGCCGCGTGAAGTTGCTTCGTCCGCGTAAAGTTCGTCGATCACCGCCGCGTATCGTTCCGTAATCACGCGCCGCTTCAGCTTCATCGACGGAGTCAGTTCGCCTGTCTCCTGCGACCACTCCTCAGCCGTCACGCGGAAGCGCTTCAGCTTCTCAAAGTTGGCCAGGTTGGCGTTCACGTCGCCCACAATTCCGGCGTAGAGCGCAACCACGCGGCTGTCCGCCACCAGTGCGGCACGATCTTTGGCCGCGATCCCGTGATGTTGCGCCCAATCCTCCAGCGCGACAAAGTTGGGCGAAATGATCACTGAAATGAACTTGTGCTTGTCGCCCACCAGCGCTGCCTGCGCCACCATCAGGCTGGTCTTGAGCTTGTTCTCAATCGGCTGCGGAGCCACCATCTTGCCGCCCGAGGTCTTCAACAACTCCTTCTTGCGGTCGGTGATGAAAAGGAAACCATCGGCGTCCAGGTGGGCAATGTCGCCGGTGAGGAACCATCCATCCTTGTCAATGCTCTCCGCCGTGGCCGCCGGCTTGTGCCAGTAGCCCGTAAACACCGAGGGCCCGCGCACCAGCAGCTCCCCATCCGCAGCCGTCTTCAACTCGATATTCGCCAGGGGCATGCCCACGGCGCCCATGCGGTGGGTGAGCGGAGTGTTCAAGGCAATCACGGGCGATGTTTCCGTCAGCCCATAGCCCTCCCACAGCGCAATCCCGACGGAGGCAAACCATTTCGCCGTGTCGATGCCCAGCGGTGCACCGCCGACGACAAAGATTCTCACCCGCCCGCCGAATGCCTCGCGCACCTTGCTGTAGACCAGTTTGTTGGCCGCCTTCCACAAGGGCGACGAGGGTTGGCGGCCGTCGTACACCGTATCTCCGTGGCGCGCTCCCAGGCTCAGGGCTCCAGCCAGCAACCGCCTCTTTACCGGCGAAAGCGCCGCCTGCCGCTCCACTTCCTGGCGAATCTTCTCAAACACGCGCGGCACGCCCACAAACACCGTGGGCCGCACCTCCTTCATCGCCTGCGGCAGCTTGTCGAACTTCGAGCAATAGGCCAGTTGCGCCCCGTAGGTGTACATCACGTAGTCCAGCGCCCGCGCCGTGATGTGCGAGAGCGGCAGGAACGAGATGCAGGCGTCGGCCGCGCTGAAGTTGAAGTCGTTGGCCGCAATGCTCTGGTTGGCGGCAATGTTGCCGTGCGTCAGCATCACGCCCTTGGGTTCTCCGGTCGTCCCGGAGGTGTAAATCAGCGTGGCCAAGTCCTTGGGCTCAACCGAGCGCACCAGTGCGTCGAACACCGGATCGTGTTCCGCCCCGCGGGCATCGGCACCGACCATCAGGTCGCTGAAGGCAATGGCGCCTTCCGGCACGGCGGCCGAGTCCATGATCACGATCCGCTCCAGCGAAGTCCTGTCGCGAACGGCGTTCAGCTTGTCGAACTGCTGGCGCGTCGAAACCAGGGCGATCTTGCATCCGGCATCCTGAATCAGCACGGCGATCTGTTCCCCGGTCAGCGTGGGGTAAATCGGCACATCGATGGCGCCGATGGCCAGCGCGGCAAAGTCCGTGACGGCCCACTCCCAGCGGTTTTCGCTGATCAGCGCGATGCGGTCGCCTTTTTGCGCGCCCCAACTGAGAAAAGCCTGCCCCAGGGCGCGAACCCGCTGATAAATCTGGTCGGAGGAGATGGGCTGCCACTGCCCAAACTCGTCCTGCCACAACACGGCGCGGGGGTTGGCGGCCGCTGATACGCGGCGAAACAGATCATTGATGGTGGAAAGCGGTGCGAGTGTTGTCATTTTTTTGATTTGATTGGGCAAGCGGGAAGTCTTCACCGCGGCCAGTTGAGAGTGTAACAGCGTGAAGCGCTTCCGGTCCCACCGCCAGACGGGCGGCGTCGCTTTTGCCGGGAGGAAGGTCCACCTCCGGCCAGTAAAAGCCATTCGAACAGGCCTTCTGCATTCCGGCAAGAAATGGAGTCCACAATCCTGGCGTGGATTGATATCCGGGCCATCCATCCGGGCACTGCCTGCGCCGGTGCTCTCTGCCATGAAGAACTGACGGGCGCCAACCACGCTTCCCGTATGGCCATCACTCGATGGCGCTTGGCCGCTGCAACTGGAAACGAATTCCCGGTTGGCCGATATAGAGTTCGCCGTGCCGCATGCGCGATCCGGCCCGGTCAAGTTAGAAAGTCCCAAGACCTGATAGACGAATAGCGGCGCTTCTAAGAATCGATACCTGAAGTTAGACAAGGTGCCTCGGTACCGAACGGGAAAAATCAAGTATTTCGATCGGCAGTTCTTCTGCCGACACAAAGAGGAGCAATTAGATGAATAGGATTCTCGTGGGCGCGTTCGCGCTTGCACTATCGGCCAGTCCCGCATTTTCACAGAGCCTTGAAGACCTGAATATTCAGATCCACGGCTATGCTACGCAGGGCTTTCTCTACACCAACCAGAACAACATTCTGACAACCAGTTCGAGCAATGGCAGTCCGGCGTGGACAGAAGCAGTGGTGAACATTGGCGCACAGCCGACTCCTAAGCTGCGCGTGGGCGTGCAGGGTCGCTACTTCCTGCTGGGTAACTATGGCAATGCGATCACCCTGGATTGGGCTGCGGCCGATTACAAGGCCAGCGACAAATTCGGCATCCGCTTCGGCAAGGTGAAAATCCCTTCGGGTCTGTTGAATGAGACTCAGGACATCGATCCGTCGTATATGTGGTCTCTTCTGCCACAGAGCATCTATCCGATTTCGAGTCGCAACTCATCGCTGGCGGAGTACGGCAGTGTAGTCTACGGCACCCTCTCGCTGAGTCCCAAACTGGGCAAACTTGAATACCGCGGATGGGGGGGCGAGACTGTAATCGGCCCGGATGACGGCTATTGGGTCAATTTCAAGGAGGAGGGGATCTCCCTGCCAAACGGCCTTAATGCAGTAGAGACCGGCACTGCCCTCCATTGGAAAACCCCCGTATCCGGCTTGATGATCGGCGCATCCTTCCTCCGGTTGAATAAGTCCGACTCTCCGCTCGTGGACACCTATATCGTACCTGCGGGCGCAAGCAAAGGGGTGACCATCACCACTCCTGGCTCTATGACCTTCAACGCAATTGACGAGCCGCAATTCTTTGCTCGCTATGAGAAGAATCGCTTCATGGTTGCCGCCGAATATCAGCGCGCTGACGGAAGCCTCCTGCTCAATGGGATCTCCTCAGTTCCGAATCGCTTCGATCAGCGGCCGTGGTATGTGATGACCAGCTACAAGCTGACCGAAAAGCTATCTGCTGGCGTCTACGATACGCAGACCGTCAATCACCAGGCTGCTCTCGGCCCGGCGCGCTACTTCAAGGATTGGGCTATCTCAGGACGTTACGACTTCAACCAGTTCGTTTACGCCAAGGCCGAACAGCACATCACCGATGGTACTGCAGTTGGTTTCGACGCAGCGTTGAATCCGAACGGCCTGAAGACCACCACCAAACTCACCGTCATGAAAATTGGCGTCAGCTTCTAACGCGGACGAAAGGAGAACTTCAATGAAAAAGCTTCTATACGCAATACTGCTCGTAGCGTCCGCGTCGATCTTCGCAGCCCAGGCGAATGCGCAGGCCGTCGTGATCGCTAACCCAAGTGTCAAGTCATCCGACGTTTCGAAGAGCGATCTTCGCGATGTCTTCACTGGTGCCGCCTCCAGTTTCAAAGACGGCTCCCATGTCACTCCAGTGCTGCTCAAATCGGGCGCCGTTCATGACGAGTTTCTCGCCTCTTATGTGGGGAAGAACGAGGTGGCTTTTCGTGCCGGCTGGCGCAGTCTGGTCTTTTCCGGACAGGCATCCATGCCCAAGTCGTTCGATTCGGACTCCGCTGTAGTCGAATACGTCGCGCACAATGCCGGCGCTGTCGGCTACATCGGCAAGTCCTCCGCCCATGACGGCGTCAAGGTGCTGGCGGTCAGATAACGTTTCAAGCGGGTCCTACCGGAAGCGCTTTTGAGTAACCGGAAATCGGGAGCTGAGTTGGCAGGCACTGTCGTTCTGGCAGTTGCCTGGGCACAGCTCCCGACTAGTCAAAACGACGGCTCCGGAGCGTTCTTCTAAACCCCGCACAGCATAAATCCAAGCCCCCAACATAGAGAACACCAACCGGCAAATCAGGAAAGACATTAAAGACGCCAATGCGTCTAGAGGAAATCATGAAGAACCTAAGCATTCGCCTAAAACTGATACTCAGCACCGGAACTCTGGCATTCGGGTACCTCCTCTTTCTCGCGCTGGTTGTATGGACCGGAACTGGCATGCAGCGGCATTTGCATCTGGCTTCGGACTCGCTTTTTCCGGCCGCCCTTGCAGGACAGGACGCCGATGCCGGGTTCCAGAAGCTGACGCAGGACTACAAGGACGCAGTGCTCACGCAGAATGCCGGACTTCTGACTCTTGCGGACCAGGATGCCCAGAGGGTATCGGCGCAGCTTCAGACAGTGCGCGAAAAGACCGTGCAGATTCCAGAACTGCAGCAGCAGATCGCCGCGGTTCAAGATCAATTCAAGGGCATTGCATCGCAGTCTAAGATCACCTATACCACGATGATTGCGACGCCGGACGCGATGGACGATCAGCTCATGGCCAACGTGAAAAGCCTGGCCACGGCCAATACCAATTTGACCAGTTCGTTGAAGAGCCTGAACGAGACCATCGGCAAGAAAAATTTTCAAGGGGAATTGGACGCGGTCGGACAGGCGACGAGCCTGCAGCGCGTACTGACGATCATCCTGTTTGCGCTGGCATTCGCATTCTCCCTCGTCGCCATAGTGGTCCTGCAGAGACAGATTGCGGCGCCGCTGAAGCGTGCTGTCGACGTTCTTCGCCAAGTGGCATTGGGCGACTTGACAGTGACTCTCGACGTGGAAAGCCGCGACGAGGTTGGCAAGATGGCCGACGCTCTCAATGAAGCGCTCGAAAATCTCCGCTCGACGATGCAGCAGGTGACGGAGAGCGCCGCCAATGCAAATTCCTCGTCTCAGCAACTGGCTGCGGCATCCGAAGCCATCGCTTCTGGCGCGCAGGAGCAGGCGGCGAGCCTGGAAGAGACTTCCGCCAGCCTGGAAGAAATTACCGCGGCAGTGCGGCAAAGCGCCGACAACGCGCAGCAGGCCAGCCAACTGGCTGCCGGCTCAAAGGACTCCGCGTTGCAAGGCCAGGACGTGGTCGCCAAAGCGATCACGGCGATGTCAGACATCAATCATGCGTCGGCCAAGATTTCCGACATCATCTCAACAATTGATGAAATTGCCTTCCAAACGAATCTGCTCGCCGTGAATGCCGCCGTGGAAGCGGCTCGAGCGGGAGATGAAGGGCGCGGCTTTGCCGTGGTGGCCACCGAGGTGCGCAGTCTTGCGCAGAGAAGCTCCGTAGCGGCCAAAGAAATCAAAGTCCTGATTCAGGACACGCTGCACAAGGTTGAAGTCGGCTCTGCGTTAGTGAATCGCTCAGGCGAGACACTGCAAGGCATCGTCGGTTCGGTGAAGCATGTGACGGATATTGTCACCGAGATCGCGGCCGCCAGCGGGGAACAGAGTACCGGCATCGAGCAGGTGAATCTTGCAATGACACAGATGGACCAGGTGACGCAGTCGAACTCTGCGCAGACCGAGGAGCTCTCGGGTACGGCGGAGTCGCTCTCTGCGCAGGCCGCGCACTTGCTGGAGTTGGTGAGCACGTTCACGCTCAGCCGCAGCGGGAAGAGTCACCAGGACAGGCAGGCATTCGAGGCGCAAGAGGCAGCTCCTGCACCTCCATCGCGTTTGGTGCAGAACTTGAAGTCGACATCACGCCAACCGGCCAGGGCAGTCCAAAGCAGCGGCGCGGCAAAGACAGGCTTCAGCGCAGGCGGCAGAAAGCTGATCAAGAGCCAACACTCCGCCTTGGCGATCGCAGAACCAAGCATACCGGCAGTAGACGATGCCAGCTTCCAGGAGTTTTGAGGCGTGTGCGACCTGCCGCAAAGGAATACCACATCGACCGTTGGTAAGAACCGCAGAAACGCGCGGTGCACGGACCGGGAATAGCAATGGAAGGCGATCGGCGAAAGCAACAGCAGGAGCCGCAACAGGTCCTCGCTTTCCTCCGGGAAGTGGGAACACGGGGCTGGAGATTTGGAAGATTCGAGAGATTTCTGCGGATAGGCGCCCATCACTCGGATTTCAAATGTCTCCAGCCAAATTCGCGGCGTAACGAATCTCCGGGGAGCCATGCTGCTGTTTGTTGTCCCGCGTGGAGTCGATGGGCCGTCCGCCCGTCACAAGGGCTCTGCAGAAAATTGCCCTCCCTTGGTGCATACCGGCAAATAGGAGTGAAGGGGCTAAACCACTCGTTTGCCGAGGAAGTCATGCGCATCGCCGGCGTTAGCATTCCGGCAATGCCAGTCGCCAGTTGTTACCCCCCACCCCCCCTATGCAGTGCAACTGTGAAACTGCGTACTTTTTCCGGGTCCGATTCACCGTTTGTTCGCCTTGGCGGTTGGCCAGCCAGCCGGTATGGACTCATCCCAAGCCTATGCGCACCCGTGTCTTGCCTGCCCTCCTGTTGCTTGCCGGGTGCCCCAGGTCTCGCTTTTGAGATCTGGGATGCAGGATGTTGGCACGACGAAGGGGCTCGTTCGTTATCAGCAATGCGGCTGTTTACCCTTCCTCACCTTCAGTTGTTATCACCGTCTTCCTTATCTCGGCACCGAGCCCTCGCGCAGTCTTTTCGAGCGCTCTTTCGAGGCAATGCGCGTCCGCTACAGTTTTGTTGTTTGCGGATACGTGGTCATGCCGGAGCATGTGCATCTGCTGGTCAGCGAACCGACGAACGCGAATCTTGCCACGGCAATTCAAGCCCTGAAGTTATCGGTATCCGTTCAAAGCAGGGAACGGCCCTTCTGGCAGCCGCGTTATTACGACTTCAACGTACATAACGAAGAGAAGCGGGTCGAAAAGCTTCGCACCATACACCGCAATCCGGTCAAGCGCGAACTGGTGCAACAGCCGGAACAGTCGCCGTGGTCGAGTTATCGACACTATGCGACAGGAGAAATCGGAACCGTGGAGATTGAGTCGTTCTGGACTGGTGCGCGCCGGGACGGCTTAATCGATCCCAGATTCTCACAATCGAGACCTGGGGCACCCAGCCTGTTCTCACATTGCACGAACATTGCCGCGCGCGGGTACTCGCATCCCATGCAGCAACCGGGCGCCGAGATTGAAGATCGCGACGACGAAATAGGCTTCGACGGGCAGCGCCCTCAATGTCTCAAACACGGTGAATGGCACGCTCCGGCAATAACCCAACTCCGCGCAGGTTCTCCAGTCGAGCATGGAGTAGACCGCCAGATAGCTCGTGGCCAGAAGCCAGTGCAACGCCAAGGCCCAACGGGGCCACTTGAAAGACACAAGAAATACGGGAAAGCTGAGAAGAGGCAGGATGCAGAGCAGGGCCGTCCATACTGCGTCCTGATGAAAATCGGCCCAGGTGCACGAGTACGCGCCGTAGCCTGAAACCGCGAAGCTGAGGACTCCGGCAAGGATTCGATTCAAACGTCCGACCATGGATTGAACCCGCATCGTGCGCGCTCCTCCTGATGAAGATGTTATCCCGGCCTATCACTCGATCCCTGGAGCGTGTTCCAGGAATGCGTCGGTGAACTCTGGTGGCAATTCCTCCGGGGCTAAAGCCCGTTGTTCCCGCCGCCTGTTTGGCACGACTAAAGTCGTGCCCTGACACGAAGCTGCGACTGGAAAGCAAGCTCTACGTGCGGCTGCCTGAAACAAACTCTACGTGCGCCGGGACAGGATCGCCGCGGCCACCGCGGCCTGGCCATAACTCAAGCCGCCGTCGCCGGGGCTAACTCGCGCGTGTTGGAACACCGCAAATCCTTCCGCCTCCAACTTGATGCGCAGTAATCGCGCAAGCCGCCGGTTGTGCATGCAGCCGCCACTCATTGCCACCCTCTCCGCGCCTGTCGCTTCCCTCGCCAGCACCGCCGCGTGCACAAAGCCCGCTGCGACTCCCGCATGAAACCGGGCCGATATCCGCGCCTTGCCTACTCCGATGCGTAAATCTTCCACGAGTTGGCGCCACAGCGGCCCGCAACCGATGCGCAGTGGAATACGGCCAGCCCAATCTCCTGCCGCAAACTCCATTTCGTAGCCGGAATCGTCGTCCGGCTCATCCACTGCGATGCCTTCGAGTTCGATGGCGGCCTGCGCTTCATAGTCGACCACGCGCCGCTCCAAAACAACGGCCGCGGCGGCATCGAACAACCGGCCCACGCTCGAAGTAAGCGGAGAATTCAGGTGGCGCTCCATCATTCGCTTGAGCACCCGCGCCTCCGGCTGCGCTGCGCCCACCAGCGCCAGCGTCTCAGCCGAATCAAGATCGAATCCTGCCGCGTGCAAATGTCCGAGCGCCATGCGCCACGGATTTTTGATGGCCGCCTCGCCGCCCGGCATGGGTACATCGTCGAGGTGCGCAAAGCGCGCAAACCCGTCCAGTCTCGACAACAGCACTTCCCCGCCCCAGATGCGACCGTCCGTCCCGTAGCCGGTGCCATCGAGGGCCAAGCCGATGACTTCGCCCGTGAGCCCATGTTCTGCCATGCATCCGGCCACATGTGCGTGATGGTGCTGCACGGCAATCACGTCGAGTCCCCGCTCGCCCGCCCACTCTTTGGCCCACCCGGTGGAGAGATAGCCCGGATGCAGGTCGTGCACGACGGTGTGCGGTTCGATCTCGAAGGTGCGCATCAGGTGATCGAGCGACTCCCTGAAGAATTCCAGGCCGGTCAGATTTTCGAGATCGCCCAAGTGCTGGCTTTGATAGGCAAATCTCCCTCGCGCCAGAGCAAACACGTTCTTCAGGTGCCCGCCCACGGCCAGCAGCGGCGGCGCGTCGAGAGGCAGCGGGATCCCCAGCGGCACATAGCCGCGCGCCCGGCGGAGCAACTGCGGAGCGCCATCCACCACCGCGGCCACCGAGTCGTCGCAGCGCTGGAGGATTTCGCGGTCGTGCATCAGGAACGCGTCGGCTATGCCGCCCAGGCGCGCCAGCGCCTCATCATTGTCGATGGCGATCGGCTCTTCGCTGAGGTTGGCGGAGGTCATCACCAGCGCCCTCACGCGACAGTCGGCGAAGAGCAGGTGCTGCAACGGCGCATACGGTAGAAAGACGCCCAGCCACGGAATCCCCGGCGCCACGCTTTCTGCGATTCCGGAAACCTCTTGCCGCCGCGCCAGCACAATGGGCCGCGCCGAAGTGGTGAGCAGCGCTTCTTCTGCTGCGGTCAAGGCGCAAACTGCCCGCGCCGCCTCCAGATCGCGCACCATCACCGCCAGCGGCTTGCCATAGCGGTGCTTGCGCTCGCGCAGCCGCATCACCGCGGCCTGATTGGTTGCATCCACGGCGAGGTGAAAGCCGCCGATGCCCTTGATGGCCATGATCTGTCCGGCGAGTAGCCGGCCAATGCACTCCGTGACCGCGTCGTCGGCCGCAAACCCGTCGCCATCGTCGCCGACCAGCCATACGCGCGGACCGCAGTCCCAACACGCGTTTGGTTGGGCATGGAAGCGGCGGTTCAGCGGGTCGTCGTACTCACGCTGGCAGGCGGGACACATGGGAAACTTCGCCATTGAAGTCTGCGGGCGGTCATAGGGAATTCGCCGCGTAATGGTGAAGCGCGGACCGCAGTTGGTGCAGTTGAGGAACGGATAGCGGAAACGGCGATCGGCGGGGTTGAGCAACTCGCGCAGGCAATCCGGGCAGGTTGCCGCATCCGCCGGAATCCCGGTGCTCACGCGGCCCAGCACCTGGCTGGAGACGATATGAAACCCCGCGTCGCCGGCAACGGGCAATTCACTCACCGCGACTGAATCGATCCGCGCCAAGGGCGGAGCTTCCGATTGCAGGCGCGTGAGAAACGACTCCAATCGCGGCTGCGGTCCCTCGACTTCAATCGTCACACCGTCGGTGTCGTTGCCGATGAACCCCGTCAGCCCCTCCTCCAGGGCAAGCCGGTACACGAAGGGACGAAACCCAACGCCCTGCACCACGCCACAGACCAACAGGGCCTCGCGCCGTCTTTCCTTTGGTTGGGTTTTGTCCGTCAAGAGAAAGCCTCGTACCGCAGACCAGCATAGCGCATCGGCACTCGGCCGCCTATTGATCCGGCCCGGAGTGTCAGGACAATCGCATGAATGCGGGCCGTCTGCACCAAAAGCTTCGGTGCGGCCCTCCGGGACGCATGGGCATGGTTGGAATAGTTTCCCAGGGTTTCGCTACGCTTCACCCTGGGCTATTTTCCTGCCCACCCTCCGGGAGGATATGCGACGGACTACGCGGATCTACGGCTTAAAGAAAGCACTTTCGACAACAGGGCCGAATCACCACACCGACGAGCCGCCGCTCATCCGATGTCCCATACTGCACAGGCTTCCGGCGGAGTGAGCATAATCTGAGGATAGAGGAGACGTGAGGAACTTGAGTGTGATGCGTTGCAGAGGATGGGTCGCGGCAGCTTCTTTGCTTTGCTTGTTCGGAACTGCGGCAGGCTCGGCGCAGCCGGACGAGTCAACGGTCATTCGCGGGGTCGACGCGGCGGTCAAAGCAAGGACTGAAGGGATCGACGCCTATACGGTAACGGAGCACTATGCCGTGTACAGAGGGAGCGACGAGACACACCCTTCGGCTGAAATGACAGTCAAAACAGACTACCGCAAAGAGACAGGCAAGACGTATACCATCGTTTCCCAAAGCGGCTCGGAGATCGTTCGAAGGCTTGTGCTGGAATCGATTCTGGACGATGAGAAGCGCATCAACCAGCCCGGCAACCGGGAGGCTTCGTGGATCACCTCGGCAAACTACGAGATGAAGCTGAAGCCCGGCGGAATCGAGCGGTTGGATGGACGAGACTGCGTTGTTCTCAGCATCTCTCCCAAGCGAAAGGCGCCGAATCTTGTGGAGGGAACCCTGTGGGTAGATGCGAGGGACAATTCGATCGTTCAGATTCTGGGGACGGCATCGAAGAGCCCTTCCCGATTTGCCGGACCGACCCACATGATGCGGCAATATGCCAACGTCAGCGGCTTTGCGATGGCCACCCAGGCAAGGGCTGTTGCCAGCAGCTTTCTGTTCGGAAAGATCATCGTGGCCATCGACTATCGGGACTATGTGATCCAGACTCGTCCGGCCAAGTGAGCGGCGCCTGGGTGTTCTGGACCACAACTTTTTCTCGCGGACAGTGTCCAATTTGAGCAAGAGAGGTTGTTCAATCCGCCGCCATTCTCCGGTCGGACTCTCTGCCGGCGGCGCTGTCTTGATTGTGTCTCAACACCCACGCGGCCTATCTTCCGGAAGCGGAATTCAACTGAGAGGAATTCAAAAATCCCCGACCACGGAGCACCGATGCTTTCTATGCATAATCTGCGTACAATAGCATTTGTTTTCTTGGCTTTCATTGCGTTCGTCTTTCTCTCTCCATCGGGCCACGCGCAGGCGGCCTTGCTGATGGAGGAGCCGTATGGCTTCTTCGGCGCGGTCAATCCCACCGGGCACACCGCGGTTTATTTCGAGCGCATTTGCGCGGAGACTCCGACGCGTTTGCGCCGCTGCCAACCGGGAGAGTTGGGCGCTGTACTGTCCCGCTACCAGGGAATCGCAGACTACGACTGGATTGCCATTCCCCTGATTCCCTACCTTTACTCTGTCGAGAGCGCTTCCGATGTTCCCGCGGAGGTCAACCGCGCGACAGTCAATCGACTGCGCAACCGCTATCACGAGGCCCATCTGCTCGCCTTGGGCCACAGCGTGTCCCGTGGCAACTTCCTTCACGGCGGCTGGACCCAGTTAGTGGGCGTTTCTTATGAGCGGCGCATCTACGCCTTCCGCTTCGAGACCACCGAAGAACAGGATGATGCATTCATTACGAAAATGAATGCCGGCGAAAATCGCTCGAATTTTAATCTTCTCTACAACAACTGCTCTGATTTTGCGCGCCGCAGTCTCAATTTCTACTTTCCAGGCACGTTCAAGCGCAGTGTCTTTCCAGATGCGGGCATGACCACCCCGAAGCAGATCACCTACAAGCTGGCACGCTATGCCCACCGGCATCCTGAGACGCAGATGATGGTATTTGAAGTTCCGCAGATTCCCGGCTATCGCCGCCTGAGCCGATCGAACAAGAGCATCGCCGAATCGCTCGCCACGACCGCCTATGCCGTCCCCATTGCTGTTCTGAATCCGTACGTTGCCGGCGGCCTGTTTGTGGATTACATTGTGCGCGGACGCTACCATCTCATCCCGAAACACCCGCAAAAGCTGGCGCCGGACAATCTGACCGCATTGACAGCCCCCGCCCCTACCGAGCAGAATCGCGAAAGCGCAGGTGAACAGGCCCCCGGCGTCGCTGCCAACGATTCCGCGGAAGCGGGGGACACCGGGACAGACAACTCCGGCCTGACAGAAATCAAGGACACGCATGAGTGAATCCACTCCGCAGAATTTCAAGAATCACGGGC
>Ga0224529_1000074_pt1 | contig 71956 bp, 62 predicted proteins | sample CBST50metaG_FD_179893 | JGI IMG/M metagenome (GOLD analysis project Ga0224529, IMG submission 179893) | Peat soil microbial communities from Stordalen Mire, Sweden - C.B.S.T50 | ecosystem: Environmental > Terrestrial > Soil > Wetlands > Peat | place: Sweden: Norrbotten County, Stordalen Mire...
ACCGACAACGCCGCCATGATTGCCGCTGCCGCCTGGCCGCGGTTTTGTTCGGGCGAATTCGCGGATAACTCGCTGTCGGGAAATCCTTCGCTGGCGCTGGGACGGTAAGACTCAGCGCGGCCCTACGGGACGCGAAACACACGATAGGGCTGCTGTCCCCGGGTTGCGCTGCGCTCCACCCGGGGCTATTTTCACATCTTCCCTCCGGGAAGACCGCGGTTAATATTCCAGAACGGCTGTGTATGTCCTCCGGCTAGACCGAGGTTGATCTTCTGCTTTGGTCGTAAACTGGACCGGATTTGGCCATAGACTGGACCAGATTTGACCACAGACTGGACCGGATTGAAGAGCAAAGGGCGGTCATGCGATTGCCCTGGACGCACGCTCACCCCGGAATGTGCCGCTGCTACAATCGAAAGGGCTGAAAAGCCGCCAATTTTACCAGTTTTCCACGCAAGCGTGAGCAAGAAGTCCAACCGATGACCCTCCGCCTTTTCAATACTCTCTCCGGACAGATGGACGAGCTTGTCCCCTCCGACGGCAAAGCCTTTCGCATGTATGCCTGCGGGCCCACGGTCTACGACTACGGCCACATCGGCAACTTCCGCACGTTTCTGCAGGTGGACGTGCTGCGCCGGGCGCTGAAGCTGACCGGGACCAAGGTCCGCCACGTGATGAACATTACCGACGTGGATGACAAGATTATCCGCAACGCCACGGCCGCGGGCGTGCCCATTGGCCAGTACACGGCGCGGTTTGAAAAGGCCTTTTTCGAGGACCTGGACTCGCTGCGCGTGGAACGGCCGGAGCAGATTGCGCGGGCCACCGAGCACATCCAGAAGATGGTGGAGCTGGTGCAGAAACTGGCCGCGGTGGGCGCTGCCTACCAGACCGAGGACGGAAGCTGGTATTTTCGGCTGGCATCGTTTCCGCAGTACGGCAAGCTGAGCAAGAAGGACTTGTCGGGCATGGAAGACGGTGCGCGGGTGGACGTGGACGAGTACGAGAAGGACTCGGCACGCGACTTTGCCCTGTGGAAAGCGGCCAAGCCCGGTGAGACCTCGTGGGATACGGCGATTGGACGCGGGCGGCCCGGCTGGCACATCGAGTGCTCGGCCATGGCCATGGAGTACCTGGGCGAGAGCTTCGACCTGCACGCCGGGGGCGAAGACCTGATGTTTCCGCACCACGAAAACGAGATTGCGCAGAGCGAGAGCGTGACCCACAAGCCGTTTGCGCGCCACTGGATGCATGTGCGCTTCCTGCTGGTGGACGGCCGGAAAATGTCGAAGAGCGAGGGCAACTTCTATACCCTGCGCGACTTGCTGCTGAAGGGCTACAAGGCCTCGGCCATCCGGCTGGCGCTGATCTCGGTTCCCTATCGGCATCAGTTGAACTTCACCTTCGACGGGCTGATCGAGGCCACCAACGCGATTGACCGGCTGCGGACGTTTCACCAGCGGCTGACGCAAGGGGACTTCGCGGCGGGCGAAAACCCGGCGTTGCAAGCTGCGGCCAAGAAGGCGCAGGCCGAGTATCTGGCGGCGCTGGCCAACGACCTGAACACCGCCGAAGCGCGCGCCCCCATTTTCGACCTGATCCGCACGGCGAACACGGCCATGGACCAGGGACAGTTGCTGGCCGGCGACCGGGACGCGATGTTGGCCGTGCTGGCGAGCTTTGACGCGGTGTTTGACGTGATTGAGGACCGCGATGCCGAGCCCACACGGCGCGCCCTGGAATATGCCGAGCAGGCAGGGCGGCAGGCGGACGTGGCTCCCGAGCTGTTGGCGCGGCAGGGGCTGACCGATGAGGCCATTGACGCGCTGGTGGCCGAGCGCACCACGGCTAAAAAGCAGCGCAACTTTGCCCGCGCCGACCAGATTCGCAACGAGCTGGCGGAAAAGGGCATTGTCATTGAGGACTCGAAAGACGGCGTGCGCTGGAAGCGGAAATAATCCACGAAAAAGAGACACAGCAGGAGGTCTTTCCCCATGGAACCTAACGAAGCGCAGGAATTGCAAGAGCAGGCGGAGCACGGCGAACACGAGCGGGCGCTGAGGCCGGTTGCTTTTACGATGAGCGTGGTGGCCGTGCTGGTGGCTGTGACCACCGTGCTGGGGCATCGCACCCACACTGAGGCCGTACTCGACCAGAACAAGGCCACCGACCAGTGGAACTACTACCAGGCCCACAAGATCCGCGCCAGTGATACGGCGCTGACCCTGGACCTGCTCAGCGTGGTGACCATTACCGATAAGGACGCCGCGAAGAAGCTGGCCAAGGGCTATGCCGACCACGAAGAAAAGTGGACCGAAAGCCTGAAACAAGAACAGGAAGCGGCCGAGGCTCTGGAGACCAAGGTGGAGCAGGCCGAGGCTCGCGCCAACCGCTTTGATCTGGGCGAGGCACTGCTGGAGATCGGCCTGGTCATCACGTCGGTCACGCTGCTGACGCACAGCCGCGCCTACTGGTATTTGGGCATGGTTTTCTCGCTGGGCGGCATCATTTCGGCGGCTTCGGTGCTGTTCCTCAAGTAGGGAACCGCGGCAGTGCGGGCTGCCTGACGGCAGCCCCCGCTGTGGTAGACTGGCGGCCTTATGAGAGCCCGTTTATTTGCCACTCTTCTTGCCCTTTCGAGCGCCCCGCTGCTGGCCCAAGCACCTGTCTCCGCTCCTGTATCCCAAGCCCATACCAGCGACCTCGGCTTTACCTATAGTTTGCCTGTGGACTGGGAAACCGTTGACACGGCTGCGTCGCTTCCGGCGGTGCAGCAGCAGGTGGAGAAGAGCGCCACCAGCGACGAAGAAAAGAAGGGCATCAACTGCGTGCAGATTGCGCTGACCGCCCGGCACGGAACGCCTGCGTCGGTGGTGGTGGTGGTGGCGCTGCCCTTTGCCTGCTTCGGGCAGACGTTGAGCGACAAGGATCTGCCGGGCTTTGCCATGGGCGCCTCGGAAGGGATCAAGAACACCTTCGATATCGCCGACCCGGTGTACGGGGCCTACTCGCTGGGTGCGCACAGCGTGTGGATTGAGCGCGCCACTGGGCTGCTGAAGGATCACCACGAGGTCAAATACACGGTGGAAACCGTTTGCAGCGTGCTGAAGAAGGGCGCGGTTTGCTGGATGACCATGGCTGCCGATCAGGACGCCCTGCAGACCTTTGAAAATGGCGCGGTCAAGCTGGACGGGGAAACTGCGACAAGCTTGGTGCCGGCCACAGCTTTTGCCAAAAAGCCGTAGGAGAAGTTCGACTCCGAGCACCTAGAGTCCCGTCCCTAAAGTCCTTTGTAGAATGCGCAAAAGAACAAAAGCAGATTCTTCGCTCACCACCCCCGAACTGGAAAGCGTTCGGGGCCCCGTTCACTCAGAATGACAGCCCCTGTTTTGTCATGAATTTCTGGGACAGGACACTAGTTTTCACAGACAGAAAGGGCGCGGCTGGAGCCGCGCCCTTTCTGTACTTCGTGACAAGTATTCTATTGTCTTACCCGAGCAAGCCGGCAACAAGTCCCGGAGCTGCCTGGAGAGCCGCGTCGATCTGGGACTGGTCTTTGCCGCCGGCTTCGGCGATTTCGGGCTTGCCGCCGCCGGAACCGCCTACGAGCTTGGCCACCGCACCGACCAGTTTCCCGGCCTGAATGCGCTTGGTCAGGCCCGGCGTGACTCCGGCGATGAGGGCGACTTTGCCTTCGGGCTGTGCGGAGGCCAGAACCACCACGCCTTCGCCCAGCTTCTGCTTGAGGTTATCGACCAGGGTGCGCAACTGGCCGCGTTCCAGGCTGTCGGCCCGAAGCGTTACCAACCGCACGCCCTTCACGTCCACGGCGTGGGAGAGCGCCTCGTCGAGCGCACCGGCCGCCGTCTTCATGCGGGCTTCGTCCAACTCACGGCGGAGGCGTTTCAACTCGTCTTCCTGGCTGGCGAACTTGGCGCGAAGTCCCTCGGCGAGATCGTCCACCGACGGAACGTATTGCCCGGCCAGCTTGGCCACCTCGAAGTCGCGGCGAAAGGTGTCGAGCGAGCCCATGCCGCTGATGGCCTCGAGACGGCGGACACCGGAGGAAACGGAACTTTCCGCGACAATCTTGATGAGGCCGATTTCGCCGGTGGCGGAGGTGTGGGTACCGCCGCAAAGCTCGGTGGAGAAGCCGTCGGAGAGCTTGACGACGCGGACCTTGTCGCCGTACTTTTCGCCGAACAGGGCCATGGCGTGGTACTCGTTGACGGCCACGTCGATGGGCACGTCTTCCAGCGTTTCGACCTTGGCGTTGGCCAGCACCTCGCGGTTGACGATGGACTCGATTTCGTCCAGCTCCTCGTCGGCCACCTGGGCAAAGTGAGAAAAGTCGAAGCGGAGGCGCGTGGAATCGACGGCCGAACCGGCCTGCTTGACGTGCGTGCCGAGGACCTGGCGCAGGGCGGCCTGGATGAGGTGCGTGCCGGTGTGGTTGCGGCGGATGGCGTTGCGGCGCGGCTCGTCGACCACGGTGCGGACGGTGTCTCCCACGGCCAGATCCTGCTTGAGCAGGGCCTTGTGGGCGCGGACACCCTGGACGGGAAGCACGCAGCCCTGAATTTCGGCGACGGTCGCGTTGCCGTCGGTCGAGGTGAACCAGCCGGTGTCACCGACCTGGCCGCCGGAGTCGCCGTAGAAGCTGGTCTGATCGAGAACGACATCGACCAGTTCGCCGGCCTTGGCAGCGGGAACGCCCGTGCCGTCTTTGACGATGGCGAGGACTTCGGCGCTGGGGGCGGTGAGCTGCTTGTAGCCCAGGAAGTCGGTCTTGGGCAGTTCGCGATAGGCGGGGCTGGCGGACTTTTGGCTGCCGCCCTTCCAACTGGCACGGGCGCGGGATTGCTCCTCGGCGCGGGCGGATTCAAAACCGGCCTCGTCGAACTTCACGCCGGCGTCGTGGGCCGCATCGACCATGAAGTCCAGCGGCAGGCCGAAGGTTTCGTAGAGGTGGAAGGCCTTTTCGCCGGTGAAGTCGCCTTGCAGCTCCTCGTTAAGGCGGATGAGGCCGATCTTGAGCACGCGGTCGAATTGCTTTTCTTCGGCTTCGACCACTTTGGCGACGCGGGCGGCGGAGTCGGTCAGCTCGGGGTATGCGCCTTGCATCAGGTCGCGGACGGCGTAGACCATCTGGTAGAGGAACGGCTGCTCCTGGCCCAACAGGCGGCCATGACGGATGCCGCGGCGGAGGATTTTGCGCAGCACGTAACCGCGGCCTTCGTTCGAGGGCAACACGCCGTCGTTGATGAGGAAGGTAGCGGCGCGGGCGTGGTCGGCGATGATGCGCAGGCTGGCGATGCTGACGTCGTTTGCTGCGCCGGTCAGTTCAGCCGCGCGAGCGATCAGCGGGGTGAACAGGTCGGTTTCGAAGTTCGAGACTTTGCCTTGCAGCACGGCGGCCAGGCGCTCAAGGCCCGCGCCGGTATCGATGGAGGGCTTGGGCAGGGGGGCCAGCTTGTAGGTGGTGGCCTTGGTGTCGGGGTCCACAATGGCCGAGCGGTCAAACTGCATGAAGACCAGGTTCCAAATCTCCACGTAGCGGGCGTCGTCCTCGCCGAAGGGCTTGTCCACGCCGGGGGTCTCGGCGGCTTCCAGGCCCATGTCGTAAAAAATCTCCGAGCAGGGGCCACAGGGGCCGGTTTCGCCCATCTGCCAGAAGTTGTCTTTGAGGCCGTACTCCTTGATGCGCGACTTGGGAACGCCGGCCTCGATCCAGAAATTCTCAGCCTCGGTGTCGCGGGGCACGCCGTCGGCGCCCTCGAAGATCGTCACGTAGAGGCGATCCTTGGGTATGCCCAGCCATTCCGGGCTGGTGACCAGTTCCCAGGCGAAGGGAATGACTTCGTGCTTGAAGTAGTCGCCGAAGCTGAAGTTGCCCAGCATCTCGAAGAAGGTGTGGTGGCGGCGCGTAAAGCCAACGTTTTCAAGGTCGTTGTGCTTGCCGCCGGCGCGGACGCACTTTTGCGAAGTGGTGGCGCGCTTGTAGTCGCGCTTCTCCGCCCCCAAGAAGACGTCCTTGAACTGGTTCATTCCGGCGTTGGTGAACAGCAGCGTCGGGTCGTTGGCGGGCACCAGTGAGGAGGAGTGCACGCGGCGGTGACCCTTCGACTCAAAAAAGCGCAGAAATGTTTCGCGGATTTCGTTTCCAGAGCGAGATTGCATGGCTTTACCAGTGTAATCAATGCAGGCCAGAGCATGAAGGTGGTTCCGTGCAGAAGAAAAGCCTCAGTGCTGCCCTTCGGGGCGCGAAAGGCACGATTGGGATGCTGTCCCAGGGTTGCGCTGCGCTCCACCCTGGGCTATTTTCACGTCTTCCCTCAGGGAAGACCGAGGTTGGGCTAATTTGCGAAGCTGAACTTTCCCTCAGAGGCTGAAGCCCTCTGATTCTGCTTCATTTATGTACGGGCTGAAGCCCGTACCCTTCGCTTATCAAGTGGCCATATCTGCGAGCATCTACTCTTCGTGCGTATCGTCGTCCAGATTGTCGAGGGCGGCGAGGGTTTCGTCGGGCACGTCCCACTGGCGGAGGATCTTGTAGATGACTCCGGTCGAAAAGCCGGCGGTGACCAGACGGCGCATGACGCGGGCCGTCTCTTTGTCGTTGGTGGGCTTGCGAATGCGCTTGCGTTCCAGGTGCTCGCGGGCCAGGGCTTCTTCGTTGACCTGGCCGTAGCGGGCTTCCAGCGTGGAGGCGATCAGGGTTTCGTGGACGCCTTTTTGCTTTAAATCCTGCGCGACGCGGCGCTGGCCCAGCTTCTGGTTTTCGTGGCGCAGGCGTGCGTAGGTCTCGGCAAAGGAGACGTCGTTGAGGTAGCCGTATCCCTTGAGACGCTGGACCACGGCCTCGATCTTGACCTCGCCCGACTCTTCCGGCTCCACGCGCTTCTGCATCAGGCGGCGCAGATCGGCCTCCGAGCGCATTTGCCGGCTCAGCGAGTTGACGGCGTAGCCAAAGAGGCCCGCTGCGTCAAGGAAGGGGCGAGGCTTGGCGGATTTGCGTTCGAAGGGCATTGGGGTCTGCTTGCGTCTTTCCATCCCGAAAAGCAACCGCAGGTCCTTCGACTCCGCTGCGCTCAGGATGACAACCATTGAGTTCGTGCTTTCCCAGGTCTCAAACGCGAGACCTGGGGCACCCGACTGTTGTTGCTGAAAAACTAGCGTGGTGTCCCAGATGTTCTTTGAAAAACAACAGCAGATCCTTCGACTCACCACCCCCAAGCTGAAAAACGCTTGGGGCCCCGTTCGCTCAGGATAACAACCCTTGTTTTGTTGCGAACTTCAGGGACAGGACACTAGCGGCTCGTAGCTGCTGTACCCGTCCACTGATCGACCCAGTCGTTGACTGTTTTGTACCAGAGCTGCGAGTTCTGCGGCTTGAGGACCCAGTGGCCTTCGTCGGGGAAGTAGAGCATTTTGGAGGGCACCTTGAGGCGCTGCAGGGTGTCGAAGAGCTGGTAGCCCTCGCTTACATCGAGGCGGTAATCGAGCTGGCCGTGGACGACGAGCGTGGGCGTCTTGAAGTTTTTGGCCGACATCATGGGCGACCACTTGCGAAAGGGGTTCTCGGCGTCGGGCTTGCCGTAGTAGTCCCAGGGCTTGCCTTTGAATTCCCACTCGTTGAACCACATCTCTTCGGTGGTGCCGTAGGCCGACTCGGGGTTGAACATGCCGTCGTGGCTCACGATGCACTTGAAGCGGTCGGTGTGGCCCAGAATCCAGTTGGCCATGAAGCCGCCGTAGCTTGCGCCGAGAGCGGCCTCGCGGTTCTTATCGATGAACGGGTAATACCGCTCGGCGTAGTCGAGCCCCAACATCAGGTCGGTGAAGGGCTTGCCACCCCAGTCGCCGTTGACGCCATCGACAATGGCCTGCCCGTAGCCGGTGGAGCCGCGGGGGTTGATCATGACCACCACGTAGCCGTTGGCGGCAAAGAGTTCGGGGTTCCAGCGATAGCTCCACGAGTCGCCCCATGCGCCCTGCGGGCCGCCGTGGATGAGGAACTTGACCGGGTATTTTTTGGCCGGGTCAAAGGCCGGAGGACGGATAAGGAAACCTTGCAACTGGGTCCCATCGAGGGCCGTGAACCAGAAGGACTCCATCGCGGGCAGGTCGAGGTGCGCGAGAACGTTGAGGTGAGTGAGTTGGAATTCAGTGATGGTAAACAACACGGACACCGCAGAGTACGGTGACTGTTTTTGGCGCTTTTGAACTGCGGCATTCGAGCTCTTGTCGTTTGAAGAAGTATCGCTCTTGTAGTCAGAGAAAGCCTCAAATCGAACAACCTCGCTGGGGTGTTCCACTGTCATCTTCGTTGCTACCAAGAATCCGCGCACCCCACTCGGCAGGGGATGCAGATCGGAAAATTCACCTTTAGACTGGCTAATCGTGCAAAGCTCTTTCGAATCTCCGGCGATAGCGACTTCGCATATCGGCGCCTCACCCTTGCTTCCAGAGACAAAATAGATCCAGTTCGAATCTGGCGCCCATGCAAATTCATCCACCCATCGGTCGAACTTCGGCAGCAAGTCCTTTGCAGTCTTGGCCGCACGGTCATAGACGAACAGCCGGAACTTGTCGGCTTCATAGCCGGGGCGCTCCTCGGAGCGCCAGGCTAGGTACTTGCCGTCGGGCGAGTAGGCGGGGCTGAAGTTGCCGCCCTTGGAGGTGGAAACCTTGACCGGCTTGGCCGCGGGGGTGGTCAGGTCGAGGGTGAAGATGCTGGCGCTGACGCTGATGGCCGGCTCTTCGTCCAGATTCTCGGTGAAGGCCAGTTCCCTGGAGTCGGGAGAGATGGCGAAACCGCCGTCGCCGCCCAGCGAGAAGGGCGGAACGTCGTGCGGGTCGTTGGGGGTGAGGTCGCGGATTGCGCCTGTCTCGACCGTGGCCAGGAACAGGTGGCTGCGCTTGGCGCCGGTGAAGTGGTCCCAGTGGCGATAGAGGAGGTGGGTGAAGATCTGCGCCTTGACCTTGCTGGTGGCCGCAGCGGCGTCGCGGCCGGCGTTGCAGGTGTCGCCCACGGCGTCAGTCGGCGTGATGGCCGGGCAGTCGGGATAGACCGACGAAGTGAAGACGATGGAGTGGCTGTCCGGCGACCAGCGGGCGTTGTCGGCTTCGGTGGAGATGGTGGTCAGCTTCTTCGGATTGCTGGCAACGCCTGTGGCCGGGTCAAAGTCTGCCAGCCACACCTGTTGCCCGCCTTCGCGGCTGCTGAGGAAGAGAATCCGCTTGCCATCGGCGGAGAACTGCACGCCGCTGTCGCCGGGCTTGGCCGCTGTGAGCGGTTTTGCGTCCCCGCCCGCTATGCGCTGGAGGAATAGCTCCGCTGTTTTCTTGTTCTGGTCGAGATCGACAGTGGTGACGGAGTAGACGAGCCACTTGCCGTCAGGCGAGACGGCGGTTTCGCCCAGCCGCTTCATCTTTTGCAGGTCCTCGAAGGTCATGGGACGCTTGGCAGGAGCGGGTTCCGCCTGGGCAAGGCAGGTGGCGACGGGCGCGATGGCGGCAATCAAAGCAACGGAAAGCAAGAGTGTTTGCATGGGTGTGGGTTTCCTGTTCGGGCGGCGGAAGCAAACGCGAACGCACGAAGGAAAAGTTTACACCGGGGAGGATATTGGAGATGGGCTTGTCGAGGTTTGTGCAGTGGAGTTGGATGAAGGTGGTTCAGCGCCGAGGAAAAGCCTCAGCGCGGCCCTCTGGGGCACGAGAAACACGATCGGAATGCTATCCCAGGGTTTCCCCTTCGCCTTGCTCAGGGTCCACCATGGGCTATTTTCACGTCTTCCCTCCGGGAAGACCGCAGTTGATCCTCTGCTTCGGCAGTGGACTGAACCGACTTGTAGAGCAAAGGCGTTCATGCAATTGCACTTAGGGTTCGTGCTTTCCCACCCTAACCGCAAGAACAAAGACGCGGCGAGGGCACCCGGCTTGTCGAGTTCTTTGCTTTCCCTGGTCCCAAAAGCGGGACCAGGGGCACCCAACTTGATGGGTTGTTCTACTTGTACTCGTTGCCGGTGAGGCGGAAGGTGATGGTGCCCCAGAAGAGGCGGGCCCGCATCTGGACGGGGAGGTGGCGCTCGTCGTCGGTGTACCAGATCCAGATGTTGCCGCGGTTCTTGACCACGCCGGCGTCGGCGGTGGGCTGCACGCGCAGGGTTTTGAAGGTGCCGAGGGCGGTCTTGATCTCTTCGCGGCCTTCGACCTTCATGGTGACGGGGACGGTGCGCAGGGCATCGACGACCGGCATGACGAAGGTGTGGCCCACTTCCATAGGCTGCGAGGCGGCGTAAAAGACGCCGGTCAGCAGGTCGGTATTGCAGCCGTAGATGGGCATCTCAAGGTGCTTGGTCTGGCCGGAGAGCATGTTCTTTTCGTCCAGAACGGATTTGCCCTGTGCGTACTCCATGCGGAGGGTGGAGTTGATCTGGCGACGGCCCTCGAAGGTCTGCTTGTCGAACTCGTAGGTGCAGCCCTTGTTGCGGTCGAAGGTGGACTGGAATTTATCGCCCACATGGAACAGCATGTTGATGGCGCCGACGGTGTCGGCATTGGCGGTGAGGCGCTCGCGGTCGCCCAGGTTCTCAAAGTGAATGACCGCGGTTCCGGCGGGAAAGACACGCCAGTCGACGGAGTAGGTGAGAGTTTGGCGCTGCGGGAAACTGTAGCCCGCGCGCGGAGGCGCCAGCGGAGTTGCCTGCTGCCCCTGAACCGCAGTGGCCATCGCCAGGGCGCAAAGAAGAATGACTGCGTACGTATGCGTCTTCACAGGTGTGCTTGGCTCCTTGGTACATTGACGAATGCTGCGGGTAAACCGTTTAGTGTGCTCCGTGAATGAGCGCAGCAAGAGCCGGCCGCAGAAAGAGCAGGCTGAGATAAAGCAGTGCGGCCCCTATTGCAGCATTGTACTCGCGGTGCTTGCGATACAGGCTGAAGGAAAAGCTGCCTGCCTCGGCGCTGGCTTTGGCCGGAGTGAGGCGCGGAATGAGGCGGGGAACACGGCTGCAGTAGTCGTCGAAACCGGGGAAGGTGGCACGCAAAAAGCGCTCTTCCGAGGCGATGACCGGGACATAAATGACCCCGAAACCGACGGCCAGCACCAGCGCGACCGGCCAACTGAGCAGGGCCACGGCAAAGCCAGCGGCAATGAGCATCGATCCCAGATAAAGCGGGTTGCGGGTGTGGGCGTAGGGGCCGGTCTGGGTGAGTTCGCGGTTCTTTTTGACGTAGCCGGCGGCATAGCCGCGCAGCCATACGCCGGGCAGGACCAGCGCCAGGCTCCAGGCCACGGCGGTCGGCCGCGGAGCGCGCTGCCAGAGTTCGAAGAGGTAAAGGGCGGCAGTCAAAAAGCCCAACGGAACGCGGATGCGGCGCGCAATGCGCTGCCAGCGGGCGATCCAGTCCTGTTGTGAAGGGTCAGATTGCGTCATGAAGCGGTCTCCTGAGCGAGGAATTCGTCGGCGGCCTTGAGCACCGCTTCCGACTGGATGGTGAGCAAACCGGCCTCCGGCTCGGGGTGGCGAGTGTGGTCGCGGCGGCTCTCGGGGCTGCGCAACACCTTAAATTGAGTACCGAAGGGGCCGTTGCGGCGGGGATCGGTGGGTCCGTAAATGCCCACCACCGGCCGGCCGAGGGCGCAGGCCAAGTGGAGCGGGCCTGTGTCTCCGGCAAGGGCGAGGTTAACCCTGCGGGTGACGGCGATCAACTGGGCGAGCGAGCAGGTGAGCGGAAGGGCCGCGCCGCCGGTTCCCTGAACGATGGCCTGGGCGAGCGGCTCCTCGCCGGGACCGGCGTTGACCAATACGCGGAAACCGCGTTCGATGAGTCCCTGGGCGACGGCGGCGTAGCGCTCCACCGGCCAGCGCTTGGCTCCCCAGCCAGCGCCGGGATTGATGAGGACGGCGGGTTGGGAGCTGGCGGAGAAGAGTTCGTCGGCCCAGGCTTCGGCGGCGGGGTCCACGGGCAGCCAGGGCTGCACGGGCTTCAGGTCGTCGCCGGCGATGGCGGAGGCCAACTCCACGTCCTGCTCGATGACATGCGCGCCGAAGGTGGGCACCTGCTCGGTAAACAGCCAGCGGGCGGCCTGCTCACGCGGAGTGGCCTCACCGATCCGTCGCCGGCTGCCCGCCATGCGACCCACCACCGCCGAGCGGATGGCACCTTGCAGGTCGATCACCACGTCATAGCTGCCGGCCTGGAGATCACGCCGTAAACGCTTGATTTCAAAGAAGGTTTGCAGACTGAATGGGGACTTGCGCCAGGCCTTAGTCGGGGCGAAATGGAGCCGGTCGACGACGGGTTGCGCGGGACTGCGGCCGGTGCTTCCGTCAGCGGCCAGCAGCGCACGCCAGCAGGGTTCCACCACCCAGTCGATCACCCAGCCGGGATGCGTTTGGCGGAGAGCCGTCACCGCCGGCAGGGCGTGCAGAATGTCTCCCATGGCGCCGAGCCGGACCACGAGCAAGCGAAACTTGGACTGGGTTTGCAAGCTCTGATTTTCTCACAGGGGCGGGTGGGTTGGCGCTGGATGCAACCGGGCCAGCAGCCAGTCGATGGCCTCGTCTTCGTGCTCGATCTCCACACGCAGGCCCGCGGTCAGCAGCGGAGGGGTGTCCGGGCAAGCGGCGGCAAGTTTGCCCAGGCGGACACGGTCCTTTTCCGTGGTGACGAGGGCGGCGGCTCCCGCCTGGCGGGCGGCGGCCAGCAGACGGTCCCGGTCCGCGACGCGATAGGGGTGATGGTCGGGGAAGGCGATGCGGGCGGCGAGATGAAGGCCGGCGGATTCCAGACCGGCAAAAAACTGCTCTGGCCGGGCGATGCCGCAGAAGGCAACCACCGGACCGTCGATGGGGGGCACTTCCATGGTGCGGTGAAGACGCCAGACCGGGCCCTGCCAACCCCAAGCGCGGAGGACGGCCTCGAACTGCGGATCGTCGGCTGGAATGGCCAGCACGGTGGCGCGATGGGCGGCGCGGAGTGGTTCGCGCAGGTTGCCGGCGGGAAGCAGACCGTCGTGCCAGTCCGCGCGATTGACGAGCAGGATGTTCACCTCGCGGACAAGCTGGCGGTGCTGAAAGCCGTCGTCGAGCAGGTGAACCCGGGAAAGCGACATCGCGGAACTTTCGGCCTCGGCCAGCAGGCCCGCCTCATAGCGCAGCGGGGCCACATAGACCGGCACGCCCGTCTCTCGGGCAATGAGCAGAGGCTCGTCGCCGAACTCGTCGTAGGTTCCGTCGGGGCCAACGCGGGCGGGAAGCTGGCTTTCGCGGCCATAGCCGCGGGAGAGCACGTCCACGTGCAAACCGCGCCGCAGGAGCGCTTTGGCCAAGGCGATGGTGGTGGGCGTTTTGCCCGCTCCCCCGGCGGAAAGGTTGCCGATGCTGATCACCGGACAGTGCAGATGGAGCACCGGCTCAAAGCGCGTGCCGAGGCGCAACTCACGCAACGCCAGCGCCAGCCGGTAGAGCGGCACCAGCGGCAGCAGCAACTTGCGCGGAGAAAAACTCATGCCGGGCGCCCGGTGGAGGAGAGCAGGGTCTGGAGGGCTTCGACGCAGCGGGCGGTGGCTCCGGCCTGATGGTTGAAGACATGACGGGCCCGTTCGCCCACGGCCTGAGCCTGCGCGGAGTCACGCAGAAGACCGATCAGGGTCGCGGCCAGTTCTTCTTTGGCGGCGATGCGGACGGCGTCGTGGGCCAGCAGGTCGTCGGTGATGGCGCGGAAGTTGGCGTAGTAGGGGCCCATGACGATGGGAACGCCGAACTGGGCCGGTTCCAGAGGATTGTGGCCCCCGGCGGGGATGACGCTGCCGCCGACGAAGGCCACCGAAGCCAGCGAGTAGACCGAAGCCAGCTCGCCGATGGTGTCGAGCAGAACGATTTGGCCGGGATGGAGCGGGGCCAGCGCTTCGGCCGGCAGGTCCTTCCAACTGGACCGCTTGACCCAGGGAATGCCGGACTTGTCCAACAGCGCGGCCACCGCGGCGAACCGCTCGGGATGCCGGGGAGCCAGGACCATTGCCAGTTGCGGATCGGCGGCAAGCTGGCGGGGCCAGACTTCGAGAAGAGCCGCCTCTTCGCCCTCCAGCGTGCTGCCCGCCACGATGAAACGCAGCGCGGGAGCCAGAGACTTGAGCAGACGGGTGGCTTCAGCCTGCTGGGCGGCGCGCACATCGAACTTCAGATTGCCCGCGACCGTGACCCGCTCGGGCCGGCAGCCGATGGCCTTGAGCCGCTCGGCATCGGTCTCGCTCTGGGCCAGAACGCGGTCAATCTGCCCCAAGATAGGTTGCCACGGGGCTTGCAAGAGCCGGTAGCGGGGCCAGGATCGGTCGGAGATGCGGGCGTTGACCACGGCCACGGGGATTCCGCGGCGGAAGCAGCCGCTGAGCAGGTTGGGCCAGAACTCGGTTTCGGCGAGGATGAGCAGCTTGGGCTTGAGGGCTTGCAGGTAGGCTCGCACCGCCCAGGGCAGATCGAGCGGGCAATAGAAAACGCGGTCCCGACCGAAGCGCTCGCGGGCCAGGGTTTGGCCGGTGCGGGTGGTGGTGGAAATGACCAGACGATGGTTGGGGAAGGCGCGATCCAGTTCGCCGACCAGGCGGCTAGCGGCCAGCACCTCTCCGACGGAGACGGCATGAAGCCAGATCAGGGGACGCTCGCAGGCCAGAGCAACCAGCGCAGCAGGCACCTTGCCCAGCCGCGCTGCCATACCTTCGCGGTACTTGTGGGTGGTGGCCATGCGCCACAACCACCAAGGCGCTCCGACGACCAGCGCCGTCAGCAGGGCCAGATTGTAAAAAAGCAGAATCATTGGATGCGGAACCTGACTTCCCCCGGTCTAACCCTCAAATGATACAGTCATGCTCGATGAGAATCTTGCTGGCTTTTCCGTTGCTAGCACTCGGGCTGGGGCTGCCGGCCCTGGGCAGCGACCATACCCCTCCTCCGGTGCAGCCGGCGACGGCCTTTGCAGCGGTGGAGGTGCATGAGGACGAGAAGGTGGCTATTGCCGCCGAACCGTGCGACACGAAAGAAAAACAGGCCATCTTCCGCGTGGATTACCTGAGCCACGGCGTGATGCCCGTGCGGCTGATCGTGACCAACAACGGCGACCGGCCCATCTCGCTGCGCGATGCGCGGATCCTTTTCCTGACCGCAGGGGGCGACAAGATTCAAGCCGCGGAGCCCGAGGATGTGGAGCGGCTGATGACCCGCAAGGAACGGGAGGGCAAGAAGATTCCCATGCCCGGCCCGATTCCCTCGATCAAGCTGAAACCCAAGGCCAGCAACAAGGACGTCGAGCTGGATTTCAACACGTTCGAGTACCAGGCCCTGGTGGTGGAGGCGCACACGACGCGCGCCGGGTACCTGTTCTACGACGTGTCGGAACTGGACCATCCGCTGAAGGGCGCCAAGCTGCACCTGCACAAGCTGCGCAGCGCCGACGGCAGCGAATTGTTTTACTTTGAGATTCCCTTCGACAAATATCTGAAATCGAAGTCCAGCGAGATGAATTGAGGGCGGGACCTTTAAAGGTCCCAGGCCCTATTCGTAGTAGGTGGCGGTCGTGGTGTCCGTCTCCCAGATGGTGGCGTCTTTGACGCGCACGCGGCCCTGGGTCATTTCGGCGAGTTGCAGATTGGTCTGGTCGTAGAAGAACTTGGCCAGATTCTCGGCTGAGGGGTTCAGCTCGATAAACGGCTCCAACTCGTTGAGCATGTGGTGGTCGATGCGGTCGATGACCGGGCGCAGGACGTGCTTGAGCAGCTTGAAGTCGAGCAACAGGCCGGTGGAATCCAGCGCAGCCCCAGCCAGGGTGACGCGGACTTTGTAGTTGTGCCCGTGCGGGTTCTCACACTTGCCCTTGTAGTTGCGGAGAAAGTGACCGGAGGAGAATCCGGCCTCCACTGTGACTTCATACATTGGGTCTGCTCAATCCTGTAAGGGGAGGAATCCCCCAGCTTCCATTCTAGTGGCTGGGACCGTCGGGCAGGTTCTTTCCGCCTCGGCGCTTATTGCGCGCCGCCAGACGGGCTTGTTCACTGCGCCGGTCCACCTGCTCGAAAAGGTGGGTCATGACCCCGATGAGGGCCGCGGCCAGACCGGCCAGCACCAGGAGCAGCGATACCGTGCGCCAGAGCGAGGCGTTGGCGGGCAGCCCCGGTTGAAAGCTGGAGGGCACGAGCGTCATCGCCGCCGAAATCAGCGCAAAGAAGCCCAGCGTAGCGGCCAAAATGTAGAAGTTACGCGACATAGATGGGAAAGCGGAAGAGGGCCGCTGAACCTGTTTGGATTCTACGCGGACCGTGTTCATTCCGGCATTTTTATCCATGGGTGGTTTCGAACTCGTCAAAGAATTCCCTCGTCGGCCGGGTCCTGCCTTTTCGCGCATCTTCCAAGTCCTGGCGAATGCCTTCCTCAACCTCGGCGCGTGCGGCAATGTCGAGCAGGCGCTGATACGCCTCGGCATCATGCACAACGACTGCGGCCTTGCCATTCACGGTAAGTACCATGGGGCGCTTGCTCTTTTTGAGCTGCTTCATGAAGTCGCCGGAACAGTGGCGGAAGGTGGTCAGCGATTGGATGTCGGTGGTGATGTCCAGCATGTGCGCCTCCCGTTCAAGCACTTTATTCGGTGCTTGAAGCATACGAAATTTCCTAAATGACTGACCAGACTCCGTTGCGAGAGGCCCTATCTTTCGATGGATTTGGCAAACGGACCTCCATGGCTATACTGGGCTTGGGAATGCGCCGCGCCGTCTCACTTTCGCTGCTGCTGGTGTTCAGCTGGATGCTGATTGCGCCGCTGGTTGCCCAGGACGCCGAGGCCAATCTGCCGGCCTGCTGCCGCGGCAACGGCAAGCATCACTGCGCCATGCGCGGCACGATGCGGCTGGCGGGCAGCCAGAGGGGCTTTACGTCCGTCTCGGAAAAGTGCCCTTATGTGCCGGCGAGCACCTGCGCCGTTCATTCTGCAACGTTTAAACCGGAGACGGGGGCGCGGCTCTTCGCAACAGTGGTATTTTCTCCGGTCTGCGCGGCGCAGGTTGAAGCCGTTTACCGGGATTCGTTCCACCGCAGCCATCCAAAGCGCGGCCCGCCCGCTCTTCTCGCCTGACAATTTGCAGCTTTTTTCGAATGGGACCAGGGCTTGCCCTGCCTGTTCTGCTGTTTTTGCGTTGTTCGCCAGGCTTGAGGAGATTCCATGAAGTGCAAGCTGTTGCTGGCCTTGCTGCCGGCCGTCTGCCTTTGCGTGCAGACACGTCTGACCTATGCCCAACAAAGCTCCGCTCCTGGAGCGGCTGGCTCGGTTTCCGTCACGGAAAGCAGGCCCGCCACAACTGGGCGCATCGCCGGTGTACTGAAGGACCCATCGGGAGCGGTGGTTCCGGGGGCGAAGATCGACGTCCGCAATTCTTCGTCGGGGCTTGCTCAATCGCTGCGGACGAATGCGCAGGGACGCTTTGCCTGCGAGGGGATTCCGGCGGGACGCTACCAGATCACGGTGCAGGCGGCGGGGTTTGAAGCCGCGTCGATTCATGAGGTTTCTGTCAGGGTGGGGAGCGAAACGAAGGTCGAGATTGCGCTGAAGATTGCACCGGCACGAACCGACGTGGAGGTCACGACGCCGGGCGGCGGCGCGGAATCCCTTGACGGAAGAAAGGCCGGGACCAGCGATACGGCCGCGCTGCTGGAAGGAACGCCGGGGCTGGACCTAGCGGCCAATGGAGGCGTTTCGAGCTTGCCGGCGCTGCACGGGCTGGGCGACGACCGGGTCAAGGTCGTGGTCAACGGAATGACCCTGACGCCACAGTGCAGCAATCACATGAATCCGCCGCTGTCGTACATCGATCCGGGGAACGTGGGCAACGTGAGCGTGGTGGCGGGCATTACGCCGGTGAGCAGCGGCGGCGACAGCCTGGGCGGCACGATTACGGTCGATTCCGCCGAGCCGGAGTTTGCCGCTGTGGGCCAGCGCGTGGCGATGCACGGCGGAGTGACCGGGTTCCACCGCACCAACGGCGTGGTCAGCGGCGGAGAGGCCTCGCTCGTGGCCGCGACCGGGAAGCTGAGCGCGCGGTATACGGGCACCTACGTCAACTCCGGCGACTACACAAGCGGTGCGGGAGCGCGGGTGATTTCGACTTTGTACGAATCCAGGACCTACAACGCGCAACTGGCCGCACGGCGCGGCAACCACCTGCTGACCCTGGACGTTGGGTACCAGGACATCCCCGAGCAGGGGTTCGTGAATGCCCACATGGACATGCTCAAGAACGAGTCCCGCTTCGCCAACGTGCGCTACCGGGGAACGTTTGGCTGGGGCAAGGTGAACGCGCGCGCATTCTATGAGCGCACCGGGCACGCAATGAACATCCTCTCGGAAAAGATGCTGATCATGAACATGAATATGCCCATGGAGACCAAGGGCGCGAACCTGGGCTATTTGGTGAAGACGGAGATTCCCTTGGGTGCGCAGGATACGTTGCGCGCGGGCACCGAGATGCATCGCGTTACGCTGGACGACTGGTGGCCGGCGTCGATGACGATGACCGGGTCCATGGGGCCGAACACCTTGTGGAACGTACGCGACGGGTGGCGCAATCGCTTTGGAACGTACGTGGAATGGGAGGGGAAGCACGGTCGCGGATGGACGGAGTTGCTGGGCGTGCGCAACGACGAAGTGGCGATGGATACGGGCAATGTGCAAGGCTACAACATGGTTGCAACCCTGACCGGAAGTGCCGCGTATTACGCCGACGCCATGGCCTTCAACGCGGTGAGGCACGCACGGCGCGACCACAACTTCGACCTGACCGCGCTGGGCCGCTACGAGCCCGGAGCGAACAGCACGTATGAATTCGGCTATGCGCGCAAGACCCGCTCGCCCAACCTGTACGAGCGTTATTTGTGGGTGAAGCAGAGCGCCATGTCGGTGGACATGAACGGCTGGTTCGGCGATTTGAACGGCTACACCGGGAACCTGAACCTGCGGCCCGAAGTGGCCAACACGGTGAGCGTTTCCGCAGGCTGGCACGATGCGGACAGGAAGCAGTGGGAGTTGAAACTGACGCCCTACTTTACAACCGTGCAGGACTACATCGACGCGGGCCGCTGCCCGATAAGCGAAAACGGCCTGGGCAACGGGTGCACGGCGGCGCGGTTCAACGCGACACGCGCGACGCTAGCCACCACGCCCTACGTCACGCTGCAATTTGGAAATTACGGCGCGCAGTTGGTAGGCGTGGACGGCCAAGGGCGTTTTCCCTTGGGCAGCAGCAACCGCGTGGGCAGCTTTTCGCTGAACGGCACGATGGGCTACGTGCACGGCAAGAATACCGATGCTGCCGCGGCGGGTTCGCCGGGGCAGGAGCCGCTTTATCGGCTAATGCCGCTGCATGCGAAGGTAGCGCTGGAGCATCGGCTCGGCAACTGGTCGAGCGCCTTCGATGTGCAGGCGGTGGGCCGGAAGGACCGCGTTGAGGCTGTGCGGTTGGAACTGCCCACGCCGGGCTACGCACTGGCCAATTTGCGCACCGGGTACGAACGGCGCGTGGCCAATCCGCTGAATCTACGCTTCGATGCGGGGATCGACAACCTGACGGGAAGGAACTACGTGCTGCCGCTGGGCGGTCGCTATTATGGGCCGACCATGGCCGCTATCAAGGCGGGAACTTCGGTGCCCGGCATGGGGCGGTCGTTCCACGGGTCGCTGAGCTTGCAGTTCTGAGAGGAAGTTTGAAAAGTGCTCTCGATGCCGAGGATAAAACCCCGGCATCGCAGGCCGTAGGTAACGTCTTAAAACATTTTCATTGTTTCTGTAAGACTGGCCTGTTGCTTTCCCATCCATTTCGCAAAGAACGCGAAATGGATGGGGCACCCAGTTCCTTACACTCTTCTTGAAAAGGATCTAGCCGAACAGCTCCGTACTCTCGACGACAGCAACGCCGGCCGTGGCAAACTCGGCTTCGATTTTCGCGACAGAAGGGCCGAGATTGATGGCGCGGCAGCCATCGTGCAAAATCACCGCCGCGAGTCCCAGCCAACGCGCATCGAGGGCCGAATAGCCGACGCAGAAGTCGTAGGCCAGTCCCGCCAGAAAGATGCGCTTGAGGCCCCGCTCCTGCAGATAACCGGCCAGGCCGGTGGGCGTGGTGCGGTCGTTCTCAAAAAATGCCGAATAGGAATCGATTTGCGGACGGAAGCCTTTGCGCAGAATCAGCTCCGCCTGCGGCACGCGCAGGGCGGGATGAAACTCCGCGCCGCGGCTGCCTTGAATGGCATGATCGGGCCAGAGCGTCTGCGCGCCGTAGCTCAGCTCGATCTGCTCGTACGGCTGCCTTCCGCCATGCGCGGAGGCAAACGAAGAGTGCCCGGCGGGATGCCAATCCTGGGTCATGACAATGTGCATGAATTGCGGCGCCACACGATGGATCACATCGATCACCGCGTCGCCGTCGGCCACGGCCAGCGCACCTCCGGGGCAGAAGTCGTTCTGCATGTCGACAATGATGAGCACATCCTGCGGAGTGATCTGCATTGGTTCCCTTTCGGTACTTGTCTTGGGGCTATTGTTTCGCAATTTCGCACCGCAGTCGATGCAAAGAGGCCCATCGTTTGGCGGCCTGTGATTAAAGTCATAGCTTCCGCTCTGCCGCTCCACTAGTCTCCAGAGCAGAAGGACAACGCAGCCATGAGCACCCAGACGCCAACAGAAACCCCCAATCCCGCGGAGAAGAAGAAGTTCGTTCGGCGGATTGCGCCGGACCGCTCGCAGCGCATCCGGCAGATTGTGCAGGGTTTGTTTGTCGCCCTGAATGGCTGGATCGGCCTCCAGTTCTACCTGTGGGTCCGGTATTACGAGCGCGGCGGCCAGGGGCTTTCCGTGGCGCGTCCGGCAGGAGCCGAGGGCTGGCTGCCCATTGCCGGGCTGATGAACTTCAAATATTTTCTGGCGACGGGCCTCATCCCAGCCATCCATCCGGCAGCGCTGTTTCTCTTTGTGGCCTTCCTGCTGATGAGCCTCTTTTTGAAAAAAGCCTTCTGCTCCTGGCTCTGCCCGGTGGGAACCTTTTCGGAATACTTGTGGAAGCTGGGGCAACGAATCTTTGGGCGGAGCCTGCGCCTGCCGCGCTGGGCGGACGTCACACTGCGCGGCCTGAAATATGTGCTGCTGGGCTTTTTTGTCTTCATCATTGGCGCCATGTCAGCCGAGGCGCTGCTGGACTTCATGAATACCCCTTACGGCCTGCTTGCCGACGTGAAGATGTTGAATTTTTTCCGCAACATGGGAACCACGGCAGCGATCGTGATCCTGCTGCTGGTCTTCTTTTCGTTGCTGGTGCAGAACTTCTGGTGCCGGTATCTTTGCCCTTATGGCGCGCTGATGGGGCTGGTTTCTCTGCTGAGCCCGGTGAAGATTCGCCGCGACGCCGACGCCTGCATCGACTGCGGCAAGTGTGCGCGCGCCTGCCCGGCTCATCTGCCCGTGGATCAACTGGTGCAAGTCCGGTCGGTGGAGTGCACGGCGTGCATGGCGTGTGTTTCGGTCTGCGCCACGCAGGACGCGTTGCAGTTCGCGCTGCCGCCCAGGAAAGCCGCGGCACCCGCTGCAAGGTGGAGCCGCCGCACCCTCAGTCCGCTGGCGGTTGCCGGAGTGATCGCCTGCCTGTTCTTCGGGCTGATTCTCTACGCAAAGGCGACCGGCCACTGGCAGACCAACCTGCCGCGGGAAATGTATCTCGAGTTGGTGCCGCACTCCAACGAAGCGGCGCATCCGGGCATGTAGCGGATGCGGCGCGGGGGCGTAGCTTCCTAGGATTGGTGACCAGAGCAATCGCATGAACATATTCCGGGTTGGCTGAAGAGTTTCGTTCCGGCCCTCCGGGGCGGAGGATTTGCAATCGGCCCCGTTCCCACGGTTGCGCTACGCTCCACCGTGGGCTATTTTCAGGCGCTCCCTCCAGGAGCACGGCAATCGGTTCTCCGTTTCAGGAGGAGAGAGAATCCACTTCAGAAACAATCAAGGTTCATGCGATGGCCCCGGAGTGGTGACGAGCAGAGCGCAACTGAAAACGGCAGGCTGCTAGAATCTCCACGTGAACACTGAGCGTATCCCTCTCGCCACCTTTCTACAGAAGACCGCATTGCTGTCGAGCCTTTCTCCGGCAGAACTGCACCTGCTGGCCGCCCGCACGGTGCGGAAGCGCTTCAGCGTGGGCGAACTGGTGTTTTCAGAGGGCGAGCCCTGCACCGGTCTACACTTCATTTCGCGCGGCAAGGTGCGGATTTTCAAATCCTCGGCCAGCGGCCGCGAGCAGGTTCTGGCGATCAACGTACCGGGCGAGTCCATTGCCGAGTTGCCGGTCTTCGATGGGGGCGCCTACCCCGCCTCCGCCATTGCCATTGAAGATGTGGAGATTGCCTTCATCTCGCAGCGCGACTTTCACGCCTTTTGCCTGGAGCATCCTCAAGTTTCTCTCAAGGTGCTTTCCGTTGTCGGCGAGCGGCTGCGGCGGCTGGTCGGCATCATTGAGGAGTTATCGTTCACCACCATTCGCCAGCGTCTGGTGGCCACGCTGCTGCGGCTGGCGGAGAACGAAGGCACAAAAACGGCGCACGGCATCGAACTGCATTTGCCCTCCAGCCATCAGGAACTGGCCAATCAGCTTGGAACGGTGCGCGAACTGATTTCGCGCAACCTGATGCGGCTGCAGGCCGAGGGATTGATTGACGTGGATGCGCGGCAGATTGTGGTGAAGGATATGAAGGGCTTGCGGGCGCTGCTGGATACGGCGACTTAGTGCGGACCAAAATTGAATAACAGCCAAAAGCCCTCGGGAACCGCTTTTCGCGGACCCCCGAGGGCTTTGTGGTTTGCCTTGGAAGCGAAAGGGCGGCGTAACCGTTGTCGAGGTTGCATCGCCCGGGCCGGAGTTAGTTCCAGCGCACGTCGCCACAGAAGTTAACCTGGATGCCCAACTGCTGCAGCATGGCCGCCTTCACGGCGAGGGCCTGGTCGGCCTGTTCCGCGGTGGGAGCGTAGGCAACGTTGATGTGATTGGCGCGGTGGCGCGACATGAATTGATCGCGGCTCACTCCGTTCAGCACGGCATGCACGATGGGCCATTGCGGCGTGGTGAGGCCGCGACGCCGCTCGGTTTCTTCCGCGGGCAAAGCCACGACACTGCCCCGGCCCAGGTCGGCATGTAACTGATTGCCTTCAACAAACACGCGGCTCCAGACAATCTCGCCGGGTTTGCCGACACCGTTCAGCGTGCCTCCGCCGAGCGGGAAGTACATGGGCGGCTGGCGTTCGCTGGTGGCTCCGGCATAACCGCCGACCAGGTGATTGGCCGGCGCGGCCCCGGAAATCTGGAAGGTCCACACAAACTTTGCGCCACCGGGAAGCGGGAAATCCTCGCCCCAGCGCACATCGTGGAGCGTGGTGGATGGGTCCAGTCCCAGCGCGGTCCACACGCGGTTGGTGATCAGCTCATCGACGCCCGCGCCTTCATCCACTTCGTTGAAAGTGGGCAGCGGCGCGCCGGCGTAGAGTTCCGTCTTGCCGTCTTCGGCGAGCACCGGAGGCCGGTCCTGATTATTGAGCAGGCCCTCGGGCAGGTCGGATGCGGGGACCATATCCTTGAGTCCCTGCTGATACTGGATGCCGATCACATCGCAGCCGAAATCGTTGGCTATGCGCAGCGCGGCGATGTACATCTTGCACTGCTCCAGAATCTGCTCGACGGTCAGGTCTGTCGCCGGATTCTTGCCGGTGGCGAACTTGAGGCCCTTGGCAAGCAGCCAGGAATAGACGCCTTGCGCATCCGCGTCGCTGACCGCGCGCATGCGGGCCACCAGAGCGGCCTGGCTCAGGCGCTCTTTGAAGATGCCGGCCGGGTTCAGCAACTCGTCGTCGATGATGGCGTTGTACATGCCCATGCAACCCTCGTCGAAGATGCCGAAGATGGCCTTGTGCTGCTTGAACTTCGCGGCCAGGGTGGAACCCAGCTCCGCGTCGGGGGCCTTGAGCTTAGCGCAGTCAAAACCGTGCACATGGCTGAGATCGTGCGTGATGTGACCGGTCGTAATCCACTCGTGCAGCCACGCGCGCGAGGTGGCGTCCTCAAAGTCCACGCTCCAGGCGCTGCTGAACGGCTTGCCCGCCTTGATCAGCGAGCCATTCAGATTCAGCATGCCCACCAGGCCCGGCCACAAGCCGGACCAGTTGGCCAGGGTGAGGATCGGTCCGCGGTGGCTGCGCATGCCGGGCAACACGTGATGGGTATACTGCCAGGCCGCGGTGGCGAAAACCAGCGGCGCTTCGGGATCGATGGTTTCGAACACATCCATTCCGTGACGCTGGCTGCGGATGAATCCGTGCCCAGCCGCCGCGTCGTAAGGGAAGGCGCGCCGCAGGGTGATTCCTTCTGCCGCAAAGACCTTCTCCAACTTCTTTTCCAGTTCCGCCTGCGCCGGCCAGCAAGCCTGGTTGGCAGACAGGCGCAGGTCGCCGCTGGTGATCAGCACCGCTTCGTTGCCGATGGCGCTCTTGTTTGTTTCAGCTTTGTTCGACATGCCTAAAGTCCTTTCCCATTTCTGACGATCGAAGACTGACGAAGCCTTCTGGTCTTGCAGCTTTTGAGTTCAGTCCAAGATCGACTTGGACTGAACTCAATTTGCCGGTGCATCTGCCCTCGGCCTATCCCTCTGTTTGCAAAGTCGAGACGGGGCGGGTTGCCTTGTCCTTGCCGAAATGCGCATCGGGCTGGCTGCCAAGATGAACGACAAAGTGCCCGCCCTGGGCGACGTCGGCGTGGCTGAACCAGGAGTTCGCGTGTGCCTTGCCGTTCAACTCGACGGAGTCGATATAGATGCTCTCCGGCGTTGCGCGCTTGGCTTCGAAGACCAGCTTCTTTCCTCCGGCCAGGGCCAGCGTGACGCGCTCGAACAGCGGCGAGCCGAAGACGTAATGCGTACTGACCGGATCGACCGCATAGAAGCCGATCGAGCTCAGGATGAACCACGCCGACATCTGGCCGCAGTCTTCATTGCCGGCCATGCCGTCGGGCGCATTCGAATACATGGTAGTGGTCAGCGAATGCACGCGCTCCTGCGTCTTGGCCGGCTCGCCCGCATAGGCGTAGAGGTAGGCGATGTGGTGGCTCGGCTCGTTGCCGTGGGCATACTGGCCCACCATTCCAGCAATGTCGGGCGGCGCATCGGCCGGCAGCGTGGAGGGTTGATTGAACAGCGTGTCGAGCCGGGCCACAAAGGCCTTGTCGCCGCCCATGGTTTCGATGTAGGCGGTGACGTCGTGCTGAATGCCAAAGGTGGTTTGCCAGGCATTGGACTCGGTATAGTCGCGCCACTTTTTCGAGTGGCCCATCTCGATGGGATTGAAGGGCGTGGCCCATGCGCCGTCCTTGAATTTGGCGCGCAGAAACTGCGTGCCCGCATCCCAGTAGTTGCGATAGTTGCGGGAACGCGCCAAAAGCTGTTTGGCGCTTTCGCGGTCGCCCAGCTTGGCGGCTACGTGCGCAATCGACCAGTCGTCGTAGTCGTATTCGAGAGTCTTGGAGACCGACTCCTCTTCGAGATCCGCCGGAATGTAACCGAGCGTGCGGTACCACTGCAGTCCACGATAGTCATCGTCGAAGGCACGCTTCTTCATGGCCTTGTAGGCGGCCGCATAATCGATGCCCGTGAAGCCTTTCATGCAGGCTTCGGCAATCACCGCGGCCGAGTGGTAGCCGGTCATGCAGCCGGTTTCCTCAGCCTGCAAGGGCCACACCGGCATCCCCGCCGGACTCTCCTGGGCCATGCGGATCAGGCTGTTCACCATGTCGGGCACGCGGCCGGGCTGAATGAGGGTGAAGAGCGGATGCTCGGCGCGATAGGTATCCCACAGCGAAAACGTGGTGTAGTTGCGCTGTCCCTTGGCCAGTTGATGAACTGCTCCATCCATGCCGCGATAGCGCCCGTCCACGTCATCGAAGAGCGTCGGCGCCATCATGGCGTGATAGAGCGACGAGTAGAACACGATCTTGCGATCCTTGTTGGCGGTCTCGACGCGGATTTTGCCCAGCTCTTCGCGCCAACGGTTCTCGGCCGCGTGCTGCACGCGCTCGAAGTCCCAATCCGCAATCTCCGCGGCCTGATTCTTCTGGGCGCCTTCGGTGGACACGCCGGAGATTCCTGCCTTGATGAGGATTTTTTCGCCTGCCTGCGTTTTGAAGTGCGCCACCACCTTGAGATTCTTGCCGCGCAGCTCGCCCGCGGGCGACGCCGTCAGCTTGCCGTCGAGATAGAAATCCAGCCGCTCGAAGGGGCGGGAAAACTTGAGCGCAATGTACATGGTGCGCCCCATCCCCCAGGCGTGGGTGGCATGGCCGGCCAGGATGGTGTCGCTGCCCGCCTGCTGCGCACTGCACCACAGGAGGTTCTCTGGCGATTTGCCGTAGACGTGGGTCAGATCGAGCAGGATGTGGCTGGCTTCGCTGGCGGGAAAGGTGTAGCGATGAAGGCCCGTGTGCTCGGTGGCGGTCAACTCGGCGCGCACGCCGCTGTCGTCCAACTGCACCGAGTAGTAGCCGGGATGCATGTGTTCGTTGGCGTGCGAAAAGCGCGAGCGGTAGCCGGTGCCGGGTTGCTTGCGGTCGCCGGGCTCGAGGCGGACTTCGCCGGTGCGCGGCACGACCAGGAAATCCAGCAGATCGCCGCAGCCGGTACCGCTGAGATGGGTGTGGCTGAAGCCCATGATGGAGCTGTCGGAGAGGTGGTAGCCGGAGCACCAGTCCCAATCGTCGTTATAGGTATCGGGGCTCAACTGCACCATGCCGAAGGGGACCGTGGCGCCGGGAAAGGTGTGGCCATGGCCGCCGGTTCCCACGGTAACGTTTACAAACGGGAGAAGATCTTCCTCGCCCGCTTCAGATCCCTTGCCCATTGCAAAGGCCGGCGCGCCGGGCCAACCCGCGGTGGCCGCAACACCCAGCGCCGAGAGTCCGCGCACGACATCCCGCCGCGTCCACAACATCTTGTTCGATTCAGCATCCATGGCTTTCAAAGCTCCTCATTTTCCAGAACGAATTCCAGCAGTTTTCGAGTACCACAACAGCTTAATGCCTGCGTGCTGCGAAGCGCCTCTGGCTGTCGGTAAATCTCGCACAACATTTCGTGTGCAAAGTGCGACATCTTCCCTCCTTCAGAGCGAAGCGCTCAGCACCGCGGGCCGTTCCGCGGCCAGTTTCACGATCAGCTCGCCAAACAGCGTGTTCGCCCACGCAAACCACGAGCGCGTGAACTTGGCTGGATCGTCCTTGTCGAACGACTCGTGCATGAAGCCGGTTCCCGCCGTCGTATCCCGCAGCCAGCGCAGGCATTGCCGGATTTCGCGCCCATCGGCGGAGGTGAGGGCGCGCATCAGGATGGACATGGGCCAGACCTGGTTCAGGCCCACGTGCGGGCCGCCGATTCCCTCCGCCGCCTTGCCGCGGAAGAAATACGGGTTGGACGGGCTCAGCGCAAAGGCGCGCGTCCGCTGGTAGAGCGGATCGGCGGCCGCGCAGCAGCCCAGGTAAGGCAGGCTCAGCAGCCCCGGGGCGTTGGCGTCGTCCATGCTCAGCGTGTTCCCGTAGCCGTCCACCTCGTAGGCCCAAATCTCGCCCAGGAGGGCGTGCTGCGTCCTTCCATATTGATGGAGGGCGCGCTCGACCTCCGTGGCCAGGGCCTCAGCTTCAGCAGCCAGCTTGGCGTCGCCAAGCACCTTTGCCGCCAGCGCCGCCAACTGGCGCAGGCTGACCACGGCAAACAGATTGGCCGGCACAAACAGCGGGTAGATGCAGGCGTCGTCCGAGGGGCGGAACATGGAGAAGATCATGCCCACCGGCAGGGCAGGATTGCCCCATCCGCCCAGCGGGCAGGTGTCGGTCGGGATCGCCGACTCGCGTTGAAACGAGTACGGGCCCGGATTCTGCTTGCGCTGCTGCGCGCGAAAGGTGCGCACGATGGTCCAGGCTGCTTGCTTCCACTGCGCGTCAAAAGGCTTTGTGTCGCCGGTGGCCTGCCAATAGCCATGCGCCAGACGGATCGTGTAGCAGAGCGAATCCACCTCCCACTTGCGCTCGCCCACACCCGCACGATGCTCGGTGTTGTCGTGGACCGCCCAACTGAGCGGCGCCGCGGACGGATCGCGCATGAAGGCATTGGCATACGGGTCTTGCAGAATCATGCGCGCCTGGCGGCGAATGGCGCCTTCCAGCAGCTCGCGCAGCTTGGCATCCTCTTTGGCCAGCGGAAGATAGGGAACCAGTTGCGCCGAAGAGTCGCGCAGCCACATGGCATCGATGTCGCCAGTGACCACATAGGTGTCCGGCTTGCCCTCGTGCGTGCCCGGCCAGACCGTCGTGTCGAGCGTGTTCGGGAAGCAATTCTCAAAGATTGCCGCCAGAGCCGGATCGGCCACGCGCTGCCGAATCCGCGGAATCAGAGCCTCGACCGCCGCGCTGGTGAAGTGCCGCTCAGCCGGTGCGGGCCGCCCCTGGGGCAGGACCTGCGTTCCCAGACCTTTGGCAACTTCCGCCCAAGCGTGCGAAGCCAGCGCCGCCGCGGCGGCCGCACCTTGCAACCAGACCCGCCGGTTTATCTCAACCATTTCCGTCTCCTTGAAATTCTTTCGGCCGAACCACTTGGCACAAATTGGCGACCGGCCGTGCCGGCCTTTTTCGCCGACTCCATTCTCTCGCGTCGCGGCCGGTGGCCGGTGGAGCGAGAGGGCCAGATTCAATCCGGCGAGAAAACAGGCTGTGGTTTTATGTGATCCACATCACTTCGTCATGTTGATTTTGTCCGCCGCGATGATTCGGGACGCGCCGTGCTTCCCGTTTGTCCGCAAGCCTCAAGCCACCTATACAGAGGCACTTATCGATCTCGCGATGCGCGGCGGAGCATGGCCGAAGAAGATTGAGGCAATGCGGCAATGGCGGACGTTGCGCTGTTCAATCCATGCCGTTGCAAGCACAGTTCATGCGGTGATTGGGACTAACGCGCGTCACATCTGCGCAAATTTTGCTCATGTACACTAGCACTTAATTCAGAGCACACAGGACTTCAGCGTGGATCCTTTCCAGCAACACAATGCGTTGTCACTGCTGAGCGGTGACGAGGCGGTTGCCTTGGCCGCCTTTGATTCCGGGGTAAAACTCGGTACGGGATATCCCGGCACTCCCTCGACAGAGATCCTGGAGACCTTTGAAAAGCTGGGCGGAAACGCGCAGTGGTCGCCCAACGAAAAGGTGGCGCTCGAGGTTGGAGTCGGTGTGGCTTTTGCCGGCGCGCGCGCGCTGGTGACCATGAAGCATGTAGGCCTGAACGTGGCTGCGGACCCGCTGTTTACCGCGGCATATACGCGGCTGGACGGCGCGCTGGTGATTGTTTCGGCCGACGATCCGGGCATGGCATCAAGCCAGAACGAGCAGGACAACCGGCGTTACGCAAAGGCCGCCGGCGTGGCCATGCTCGAGCCCTCCGACTCGCAGGAAGCGTACGAATTCACCTTGCGCGCCATTGAAATTTCCGAGCGCTGGCAAGTGCCCGTTCTGTTGCGCATGACCACGCGGGTCTGCCATTCCAAAACCGCTGTGCGGCGCGGAACACTCGCCATCGAGCCACCGCACGCCGCGCAGTTCACGCACGATTTCAGCTCCCGCGTCATGATTCCGGCCTATGCGCGTCCGGCGCATTTGCGGTTGCGCAAGACGCTGGCCGAGATGGCTGCATGGAACGACGAAGCCGGCCCAAATGAACTGATAGCCGGCTCGACTTCGCTGGGCATCATCGCCTCGGGCGTGGCCTTCCAATATGTGCGCGAAGCCGCGCCGGAAGCCAGCGTGCTGAAGCTGGGCATGACGCATCCGCTGCCCATCGCACGGATGCGCGATTTTGCCGCCAGCGTCGAGCGCTGCATCGTGATTGAGGAAGGCGATCCGTATCTGGTGGAAGGCGCGCGCACGGCAGGCATTGCCGTGGAAGGCAAGCCGGAGAGTTTCCGCTTCGGCGAACTCAGCACCAGCCGCGTGCGCCGCATTCTGAAGGGCGATTGCACGCCGGAGCCGAAGCGCGTTCCCGGCAAGCCGCCGGCATTGTGCCCGGGCTGCCCGCATCGCAGCGCCTACACGATCCTCAAGGAACTGAACTGCATTGTTGCAGGCGATATTGGCTGCTATTCGCTGGGGGTTCTGCCGCCCTTCGAGGCGATGGATACGCTGGTGTGCATGGGCGCTTCCATCGGCGTGGGACTGGGTCTGCGCCACTCGCTGCCGCCCGAAGAAGCAAAGCGCGTGGTCAGCGTCATCGGCGACAGCACCTTTATCCATAGCGGCATCACCGGCCTGGTGGAGATGATCTATAACCCGCCGCCGAGCGGACATGTGCTGGTGATTCTGGACAACGGGACCACGGCCATGACCGGCATGCAGGAGCACCCGGGCACGGGGCGCACGCTGGCGCATGCCGCGACGGGCAAGGTAGTGATTGAAGACTTGGCAGGCTCACTGGGCGTGCACAACGTTCACGTGATCGACCCCACGCAGGAGCCGGAGAAGTTCAAGGAATTGATCCAATCCTGCCTGGAGAAGCCGGAGCTTTCCGTGGTGATTGCCCGCCGGAACTGCCTGCTGGCGGCCCGCTCGATCCGGGAGTACGAGAGGTGCAATGAGCAGCAAACCAACTAACGTGGTGGTCGCGGGACTCGGCGGTCAGGGCGTGCTGAAGGCCTCCGACATTCTGGCCGATGTGGCGTTCGCCGCAGGCTTGGACGTGAAGAAGAGCGAAGTGCATGGCATGAGCCAGCGCGGCGGCTCCGTTTCCAGCGATGTGCGCTTTGGCGAGCGCGTCTTCAGCCCCATGGTGCCGGAAGGGGAAGCGGACTTTCTGCTGGTCATCGCTTCCGATCAGGTTGAGGTGAATTGCGCGGCGCTGGCCGCGGGCGGCATTCTTATTGAGCCCGCGCAGATCGACGAGTCCGCACTGCCCAACAAGAAGAGCATCAACGTGGCGCTGTTGGGCGTGTTGAGCCGTCATTTGCCGTTCTCCGTCGAGGCATGGAGCGCCGCGCTGCAGCGCAACCTGCCCGAGAAACTGATGGAAGCGAATCGGCAGGCGTTTGAACTCGGGCGGCAGGCATGAGCACACTCCTCGAGCCCGGCCTGACCCATTGCCATCCCGCCAGCGTGCCGGATTTTACGCCGGTGGAGCAGCTTCGCGCTTTGCAGTTGCAGCGCCTGCAAGCAGTGGTGACGCGCGCCTGGCAACACGTTGAACTGTTCCGCTCGCGCATGGACGAGTTGGGGATGACGCCCGCGGATCTTCGCTCGCTCGACGACATTGCCAAGCTGCCCTTCACGAAGAAGAGCGACCTGCGCGACACCTATCCGTTTGGACTGTTTGCCAGCCCCATGAAGGACGTGGTCCGCCTGCACGCTTCCAGCGGAACCACGGGCAAGCCCATCGTTGTGGCCTACACGCAGGAAGATGTGAACGTGTGGACCTCGGTACTGGTGCGTGCTCTGGCTGGCTGCGGCTTGCATCGAGGCGACATTATTCAGGTGGCGTATGGCTACGGCCTGTTCACTGGTGGCCTCGGCGCGCACTATGGCGCGGAAGGACTGGGGGCCACGGTGGTTCCGGCCTCCGGCGGCCACGCCGACCGGCAGATCATGCTGATGCGGGATTTCGGCGTAACGGCAATGTGCTGTACGCCCAGCTATTTTCTTCACCTGATCGACCGCGCCGACGAACTCGGCATCGACATGAAGGAACTGCCGATCCGGGCGGGAGTGTTTGGCGCAGAGCCGTGGACCGAATCCATGCGCCAGCACATTGAAAGCCGCAGCAGCATTGAGGCTTTCGATATCTACGGGCTTTCGGAAATCATCGGACCGGGCGTGGGCTGCGAATGCTCGCGGCATGACGGACTGCACATCTTTGAAGATCACTTCTATCCGGAGATCATCGATCCCGACACGGGCGAGCCGCTGGCCGACGGGTGCGAGGGCGAACTGGTGCTGACCACGCTGAGCAAGCAGGCCATGCCCATGATCCGCTACCGCACGCGCGACATCACGACGATTCTGCCGGGCAAGTGCGAGTGCGGACGCACGCTGCGGCGCATTGGCCGCATTGGCAGGCGCAGCGACGACATGCTGATTATTCGCGGCGTCAACGTGTTTCCCTCGCAAATTGAAACCGCGCTATTGCAGACCGAGGGCACCCTTCCGCATTACCAGATTCTGCTGACCCGCGTGCAGGGCCTCGACCAGATGGAAGTGCAGGTCGAAGTGACGCCGCAGATGTTCAACGACAAGATCGGCGCGCTACAGGAGTTGCATACCAAGCTGCAAGGCTCTCTGGATCGCGTGCTGGGAATCCGGGTCAAGGTTGCCCTGGTCGAGGCGCATTCGATCGAGCGCAGCGAAGGCAAAGCAAAACGCGTTATCGACAGGCGGACATCATGAAGATTCAACAGATATCGTTGTTTGCCGAAAACAAACCGGGCCACATCGCATCACCTTCCCGCATTCTGACGAAGGAAGGCATCGACATCCGCGCCTTGTTCCTGGCCGACAGCCAGGAGTACGGCATTTTGCGGATGATTGTCTCGGACTGGCAGAAGGCAGCGGCCGTTCTTGAAGCGCAGGGATTCGTGGTCAAGGTAACGGAGGTTCTGGCTGTTGAAGTGCCCGACCGTCCGGGCGGCCTGACGGACGTTCTGAGCGCGTTCGAGGGAACCGGCATCAACATCGAGTACATGTATGCCTTCCCTTACCTTCGCGACGGCCAGGCCATCCTGATTTTCCGCTTCAACGATCCGGATGCGGCGATTGCTCAATTGCAGACGGCAGGCATCAACCTGCTGGCCAGCGAAGAACTCCTGAACATTTAGAAGGCCAACGACCATGCCCGTTTCAAAAGTCATTGCCAGTCAACTTGAGAACGCCTCGTGGATTCGCCGCATGTTTGAGGAAGGCGTGCGGATGAAGCGCGAACGGGGCGCCGACGCGGTGTTCGATTATTCGCTCGGCAATCCGGATGTGGAGCCGCCCGCGGCGGTGCTGGATGCGTTGCGCCGCGTGGCTGCCGGCAGCCTTCCCGGTTCGCATGGCTACATGCCGAATCCCGGCTACACGCAGGTACGCGAGGCTGTCGCCCGCAAGCTGAGCCGCGAAACCGGACTTGCTTATTCAGCCGAAGATATCTTCATGACGGTCGGCTCAGCCGGCGCTTGCAACGTGATTCTGAAATCGATTCTCGATCCCGGCGACGAAGTGATCGTGCTGATGCCCTTCTTTCCCGAGTATCAGTTCTATATTTCGAACCACGGCGGGCGCATGGTTCCGGTAGAAACCGACGAAACGTTTCTGCCCGACGTGGAGCGCATCCGCGCCGCCATCACGCCCCGCACGCGCGCCATCCTGCTCAACACGCCCAACAACCCCACCGGCCGCGTGTATCCCGAAAGCGTGCTGCGCGACCTGGATGCAATGCTGAAGAGCGTTGGCCAGCCCATCCTCGTGATCAGCGATGAGCCCTACAAATCGTTTGTATATGACGGCCAGCGGCAAGCCGAAGTGGCGTCGTTCATCGCCAACACGGTGGTTTGCAACTCGTGGTCCAAGTCGCTGGGATTGCCGGGCGAGCGCATCGGCTACCTGGCTCTTTCGCCGCAACTACCCGATGCCGCGCAGTTGCGCGCTGCCTGTGCCTTCAGCAATCGCATTCTTGGGTTTATCAATGCACCGGCCATCTGGCAGTGGGTGATGCTGGAATCGCTGGAGGAAACGATCGACGCCGCGCCGTATGAGCACAAGCGGAACGTTCTGTGCGATGCGCTGGAAGAGATTGGCTACGACGTGCGCCGGCCGGAAGGCTCGTTCTACATCTTTCTCAAGACGCCCATCCCCGACGACGTGGAGTTTACCCGGCTGCTTGCGAAAGAAGGCGTGCTTGCAGTTCCCGGCGTCGGCTTTGGAAGGGCCGGCTACATTCGCCTGTCGCTGACGATTCCGCTTGTGCAGATCGAGAGATCGATCTGCGGATTCCGGCGCGCATTTCTGTCTCTGCAGTAAGTTGAACAGCGATAGAGCAGGGATCGACCGTCTTCCCTGAGCACCAAGAATAAGGTACGAGGCAGGAACAGGGCCGCGATGATTCATCGATTGTTCTTGGGGCGGACGCCGCGTTTCGCCGGCCGGAAGGGTTCACTCAAGGGGAGTCATCGAGGGCTTTTCGCTGTTATGTTCCGGTAGTTGATCGAGCAGGACCACATTGAGCAGCGACTTGTGCACCTGGATGCGGCCGTTGTAATCGATGAAACCGAGCTTGCGAAAGCGGTTCATGAAGAAGCTGACGCGCGAGCGCGTGGTGCCGATCATGTCGGCGAGAGTTTCCTGCGTAATGGGAGGAATGAAGGTTTCCCGTTCACCCGGTTTGCCGAATTCCGCCATCAGGAGAAGAATGCGCGCCAAGCGCTTTTCGCTGGAATTGAAGAGCTGATCGACCAGATCGGCCTGGGTTCTCATGCTGCGGGCCAGCAGAAACGACAGGAACAGATCAGAGAAGGCATGCTCTTCATGCATGACGCGAATCATCTCGTCTCTTCCAATCTTGAGCGCCGAGCAGGTGTTCACGGCAGTCGCGGTTGCCAGACGCATTCCAGGCGCCGAGGCAAGGGACTCCTCTCCAACAAAATCACCGGCCCCACAGAGCGTGATGGTGGCCTCTTTGCCGTTATGCGAAACCACCGTTAGTTTTGCCCGTCCGCTCTGAAGATAGAAGACCGCGTCTGCCGGATCTCCTTGCGTGAAAAAGGTCCCTTTTGGCTTCACTTCGATGATTCTTCGACCGAGGCCGGCGTGTGCAAGAAAGACAGCCGGGGCGAAATTCGAGTTGTTCATATCAATGATTGACATGGAACCTCCTTTGAGGCGGTATCCAGTTGGTTGTGGACTGTGGTGGGTAAGTTAAAGACCATGGGCGGAGTGAACTGGTCCACGCGCAGCTACACTTCGGCAGTCTGCAACCAGTGTGCGGGGAATGAAGCTACCCGGCTATCGGGGATGCTGCTAATAATGAGGGGGCTTGTCCGGATAAACCCTGACAAGAGGCGCATTCGCTCAGCATATCGGGCAGACGGACCACCCACGACCGAAGCGCTACTGGGCCGAGGCGCCCGGTTCACTCTCCATCGATTCCGGAGTCAGCAGCCCCATCTGCACGGCAAAGCGAACGACATCGCTGCGCGTCTGGAGTCCGAGCTTCTCGGTCAGGCGCAGACGATAGGTCTCGATGGTTTTCACGCCGACAAAGAGTTGCTTGGCGATCTCCGCACTGGTGTAGCCCCGCGCCACGAGGCGGAGCACCTGCAGTTCGCGAGGACTGAGGATGTGTACCGGTCGTGTGGGGTGGGCTCTCGGACTGCTCTTGGCCAGCACGTCCTGGACAAGAACGCTGGCCAAACGCGGATCCACATAGACCCCGCCGCGATGCACCGCCCGGATGGCGGCAATCAGTTCCGCATCCACGGCCCGCTTCAGCAGGTACCCAGAGGCCCCCGCAGCCAGAGCCGACCTGAGGTACGCAGGATCGTCGTGCATGGTGAGTATGAGCACCCGGATGTCGCGGCACTCGCCTGCCATTTGCTCCAGCGCCTTCATGCCACCAACCCGTGGCATGGTGAGGTCCAGCAAGGCCACATCCGGCTTCGTTTCCCGAGCGATCTGCGCCGCCTTCTCGCCATCGGCGGCTTCCGAAACAACTTCCATATCGACCTGGGCATTGATCAGCATTTTCAGCCCTGCGCGCAGAATTGCGTGGTCGTCTGCAATCATCACTTTGATCTTGTGTGTTCGCGCCGGCATCTTGAGCACTCCTCTGCCCCGCTAAGAACTGACAGCCTGGTTGGCAAGCGGGACGTGTACCAGCATTTTGGTTCCTTTGCGCTGGGGGATGAAGCGAATGGCCCCCCCCATCATGACCGCTCTCTCGCGCATACTCTGAATCCCCAGGCGGTGCGAGGAAACAGCCACAGCCTTGGCGTCAAAGCCGCATCCATCGTCGATGACGGCAACCTCCAAAGCCGCGTCCAAGCGGGTGAATCGAATGCTGACCTTCCTGGCCCCCGAATGTCTGGCCACGTTGGTCAAGGCTTCCTGCAGGATGCGATACAACGCGATCTGGACATCGGACGGCAGATCGCGCGACTCATCTTCATTCAGCGTGAGATCTACAACGATGTTGTGGCTCTTTGCGTAGTCATTGACGTAGCGGCTCAGTGCAACACCCAGGCCATGGTCGTCCAGCACCGTTGGATGCAGCCCGCGAGCGAGGCGGCCGACCTCGTCGATGGCCTGGCCAGCGATCTCCCGCAACCGGCGCCCCTGTTCCTTCACATCTGCCAGTTCGCGAACATCTTCAAGGCTGCGCAAGCCGACCAAAAGTGCGGTCAGCAACTGGCCGGCTTCATCGTGCAATTCGCGGGCGATCCGACGCCGCTCTTCCTCTTGCGCCGAAAGGGTGCGCTCCAGAAGGAGCCGGTGCATCGCTTCGGCCTGCTTGATTTCCTCAGCCTGCTTGCGCTTTTGCTCACTCAGGTTGGTGACCGCCATGCCCAAGGCCTGGCCTTTGAAGCCACGAAAACTGTTCACCGACAAATAGACCGGAATCAGGCTTCCTGCTTTGCCGTACAAACTGAATTCGCCTTTCACGAACGCCTTTAGCGCGTGCTTGAGCAGCGATTCGAATCTGTCTCGCTCGGCTTCCACAACCAGCGACTGCGCCGCAATTCCGGGAATCTTTCCGGAAGGCCTGCCCAGCATTTGTGCAAAGCCGCGATTGCAGTAGAGCACGACGCCATCCCGCGACAGGATCACCGCGCCTTCGCTCATGGCCTCCACCAGCAATCGATAGGCGGGCTCACCGCCTTTCAGAGTCACTACCTGATTTCCGCGGCGGCCGGAAACCATCAAAGCGTCCACTTCGCCGGACTGGATGGCGCGAAGAGTTTCCTCGGCAGTTTCCAGCCGGGCGCGAAGGTTTGCATGCGGGTCAACAGGTGTGGAGGCCGGTTTGCGTCGATCGGGTTCCGGGCCTTTGCGAGTCCCCCGCGATGCACCGGTTTTAGCGCGCGGCCCTCCTGGGAGAGCCCGGCTATCGGAATGCGCTCGCTTGTTGGACATCGGGTGTTTGAGCCCCTACTTCAGCGTGCTGGTTGAAGATCCAGCCCCACAAGAACACTCTCGGTCTTCGAGAGGTTCCCAATGATTCTTTTGACCGGTGGCGGGAGCCTTCTCACCAGGGTCGGAATGGCGATGATCTGATCGCCCTTGGCCAGTTGCGGCTTCACCAGCAAGTCAACCACTTCAATGCGGTACTTGCCCTTCAGCTTTTCCTCGCAAATGTTCTTGAGGTTGGTGATCGCAGCAATCGAATTCGGGGTTTGGCCTGCAATGTAAAGACGCAACCGGTAAAAGTCGCTCGCGCCGGTCTTGGCAGCGCTCTTTTTGGCCGCACCCCTTTTTGCAGGACTCTTCTTGGCGACGCTCTTCCTTGCCACGGTCCTGGTTGTCGAACTCTTCTTTGTCGAACTCTTCTCCATGCGGCTGTCACGCTCCGTTTCTGGTCCAGATGGGCCAAACTTGCAACTCGGCCGCCCCAACTCAGTGTGGGACATCTCCGGCCGCGGCCGGCAGGTGATCTTTCAGTACGATCCCCAATTCCAGGCCTTTCTTGCTCACGATCAGCTCACGTGCTTCCCGCGAGTGCGCCATGCCTCGGGATTTCAAAACGTAGAGCTCACGTCTCGGTCGTCCGTTGGGCTTGCTGTCCCGCAACACAATCCAGGTATCCATGAGAGAGGAAACCGCGGCCGCAGTTCTCTCCTGGGGATCTCCCGCGAAAGTCAGATTCGTGAACATCGATGTAATCTGTTGCATCTTGAGAAAATCGACCAGGCGCACGAGCATCGATTTGATGTCATAGCTGCCCGAGGCCGAGACCAGATTTGTGATTGGGTCGATGACCACAATGCTCGGTCGAACCTGGGAGATCAATCTGTGAATCACGGCCAGATGTCCTTCAAGGCCCGTGCTGGTTGGCCGCATCGCGTTGAAGTGCAATAGGCCCTTCTTCATCCACGGCTCCAGGTTAAGGCCCACCGAGCGCATGTTGCGGAGGATTTGACTGGGAGATTCTTCAAACGTGAAATACAGGCATTTTTCTCCGCGAGCGCAGGCGGCGCTGGTGAAGTTTGCCGCCAGACTGGACTTCCCGGTTCCCGCCGTGCCGGTCACCAGCACGCTGCTTCCGCGGAAAAACCCTTTGCCTTCCATCATCTCGTCCAAACTCGCAACCCCGGTCGAAACGCGATCCAGAAGAGCTTTGTGCGCCAGCACCAGAGAGGTGATAGGCACCACCGAGATGCCCTCTTCGTCGATGAGGAATGGATATTCGTCGGTGCCGTGGGCAGTGCCCCGGTATTTGACGATCCGCAGCCGCCGGGTAGAAATCTGTTCTGTCACCCGATGGTCCAGTGAGATGACACAGTCGGCGACATACTCCTCCAGACCGTGACGCGTTAGCGCATTGATCCCGGCTTCTCCTGTAACAATCGCGGTGAGATTCTGGTCTTCGAGCCAGCGGAACAACCGGCTTAGCTCGGATCGCAGGATTGCCGCATCCTCGATTCCGGAGAAAAGCGCCTCGATGCTATCCAGCACAACACGCTTGGCCTTGATTGTTTTGACCGCGTGGGCCAAGCGGATGAACAGGCCATCGAGATTGAATTCTCCAGTTTCGGCAATCTGGTTTCGTTCAATGAAGACGTAATCCACCAGGAGCTTCTTGCGCTTGGTCAGGTCGCGCAAATCGAAGCCTAGCGATGCAACGTTGGCCGTCAGCTTCTCTTCGGTCTCCTCGAAATTCATGCATACGCCGGGCTCGCCGTATTCCACCGCGCCGTGCACCAGGAACTCCATTCCGAGCAGGCTCTTGCCGCATCCCGCGCGGCCACACACCAACGTGACGCGGCCTTTGGGCAGGCCTCCTCCCGTAACTTCATCCAGCCCCTGAATTCCTGTTGGAACCTTGGCGAGCGAGGTGCGCACAACTTTGCGCACAACTTTTGGATTGGTCTTAACGCGAGGCATGGTAAAGCTCCTGAGATCCAGGTCGATTTGGCTGGCCGTGAAACGTAAGCCAGATCATAGCACGAACGCTTTGGACCGTGGCGATGGGCATATCGCATGGTTCCTCACTCATTCGAAGTCGCTGAGGAAGCTGAAGCCGAGTGCCGGTTCCCCTAACTGGGGATGAGCCTGACTGAATTTGCCGTCGCCTCTGAGTTTGCGTTTGCACAGGTACAGGTTACGGCCTGATCACCGCGACAAGCAGCACCGCGAGGCCGTTCCACGCGATCTGTACGCCAATGCAGAGAAGGATAAACGCCATGACCCGCAGAATGCCATGTGCCGTGGGCGCCGGAATGACCTCGGAGATCTTGGGTGCATACGCATAGCAGAAATAGACGAGGATGCTCAGAACAACCACGGCAAGAAATACCCCGGCATGGGCCAGGATATCTCTCGACATAACTCGATTGGAGATATGGGCGGTGAGCGTCAACAACGCGACCAGCGTACCCGGCCCCGAGGTTAGCGGAAAGGTGAACGGGTAGAAGGTTTTCTGTTCAAGATCTCTTGCCTGTGTTTCGCTGCGTACTTCGGTCTCCTCCTGTCTGTTTCTGGAGTCCGCACTTGCATCCTTTTCGTTCAAGACCGACCATCCCATGGCCGCGATGACGATGCCGCCAGAGAGTTGGACGATGGGCAGAGAGATGCCGAAGAAATTGAGAATCGCCGCGCCCACCAACTCGATGATTGCCAGAAAGACAATGTTGTTGATGGCGATTCTGCGCGCCAAGGAGCGATAGACCTTGGGCGGCGCATCGCCGGCCAGCCCGAGAAAGACCAGCGCCGACCCCAGCGGATTGATCAGCGGAAGAAGCACGCTGAAGGCGAGCAAGAAGGAATTCCAGAGTTGCAACGGGTTTCTCCCTGCGAGAGCCTGGCTCAGGTCTGCAACATCTATTGTGCTGAACTGGCTTTCCTGTGTTTGACCACCTGCAATGTATTCACGACTTGCTTCACGTTCGGCACCGCGGAGGCCACCGTCTCAGCGCCACTGCGTATGTGCTCCGAACTCACATTTCCAGACAGCGTGACGACGCCGTTCTTCACCGCATAATTCACGTTATCGTGTATCTGGTTTTGGATCAGCGCGGCATCCAGATTTTTCTCGATGCCTTGATCCAGATCGGAATTCACGGCCTTCGTTTCGACGCCTCGCCCCGCGGGGATCACAGCGATCTGGTCTGCGACGACCTGCGAGCCAGCCAGCGACTTAGCCAGGGACTCAGCTTCTGCCTTTTCGCTCTCGGTCTCTACCTGTCCGGCGAGGGAGATGATGCCCTTGTCGCGATCTTGCGCGACGGTGACATCTTTGAGGTCTGCTTGATCCAGCGCCTTGCGGACGCTGTCCAACACATCCGGCGACTTGGCCGAATTCATGCGGCAGCCTACGATCGTGCTCATGGCAAGCAGCATCAGCAGAGGAAAGAGCAGTTTTGTCGTTTTCATGGATCTCCTTTGATTGGCGCCAGCCCGATGCAGGAAGAATGAGCAGAGTCACCCTGGAACCGTCCTTTAGATTCGCTCACCTGCTTCGTCCGTGCTGTGTAAAATCGCTCACTCTGTGACGGATACTGCTTCACACGTCGCATAGGGCTGGCTGGTCACACTTCTGGCCGCAGCAGCGTCGCCCGGCAGATGGGATTTCGCGCAGGCGCTCTGTGGCACGAGCGGCGTTCGCTCATCTATATTTCTTGATGTTGGATCCTCTCGACACACGACAAGGCAAGGCATGACAGGCATAGTGCGCATTGTTGTCACACTGGCGGTTTTCGCGGCGATGCTCACCTTGATGGTGGTGCGCCCGCGGCGGTGGAGCGAGGCCTGGTGGACGATGCTTGCGGCCGCGTCCATGCTCGCCCTGGGCCTGGTCACGCCACACGAAGCCGTTGGTGCAATCCTGGCCGGAAAGAACACCCTCCTCTTTCTTCTTTCGCTTCTGGCGCTCTCGCTGCTGGTGGGCAAGAGCGGCTTCTTCGATTGGGCCGCGATTCGATGCGCGCTGGTCGCCAAGGGGAACGGACACTCGCTCTATCGGAACGCGTTTGTTGCCGGCGCGATCATCACGGCGATTCTGTCTCTTGACACGACCGCGGTCATGTTGACGCCGGTGATGTTGGCGCTGGTAAAGAGGCTCAAGGTTCCGGCCGCGCCCTACGTCCTGCTGTGCGCGTTTGTTGCCAACGTGGGTTCGCTGGCGCTCCCCATCAGCAATCTCACCAACCTCATTTTCGCGGATGCCTTCCATCAGACCTTTGCGGCGTTCGCGGCAAGAATGATCGTGCCCCAGCTCGTCGCGCTCGTCACCACATACGCGATCCTGCGCTGGCACTTTCGCCACGATCTGCCCGGCAGCTTCGACGGAGGCGCGCTTCCCGAGCCGGCCAGCGTGGTTCCCAATCATGCCTATTTTTTGGTCTGCGTTACTGTTCTCGCCGCCGTGCTCGTTGGCTATTTTCTTGCACCGCTGCTGGGGCTTGAACCCTACGTTTTCGCCTTCGCAGCCAGCGCCGTGCTGGCGTTTGCCGGTTTGGCGGCCGGGCGCATGCATGTCCGCGTGGTGCGGGAATTGGCATGGGATATCTTCCCGTTTGTCATCGGACTTTTCATCGCAGTGCAGGGGCTTGAGAATCTGGGCATTGTGGGCATGGGGTCGGGGTGGCTGGCGGAGATGCGACCGGGATCGCCGGAAAAGTTGCTCACCGCGGCGGGCGCCACGGCATGCGCCGCCAATATCGTGAACAATCTCCCCGCGGCGCTGATCGCGCGCAGCGTGCTTTTGCGCTCGAGCGCTCATATGGGCACGGTGCTTGCCGCGCTCATCGGCGCCAACGTAGGCCCGATGATCACTCCGTTTGGATCGCTGGCAACGATGCTCGTGCTTGCGCTTGCGCGCCGCGATGGGGAAGAAGTGCACGCCGAAAGGCTGGTCCTGCTCGGCCTTTGGGCCGTGCCGATCATCCTGGTGCTGACAACTCTCAGCCTGGCTCTCACCTTCGCGCTGGTTCGGTGACAACTACGGCAGAATCCCGATCAGCATGTTGCGATTCTGCTCTGTGCAGAAGTCGAGTGGCTTTTCCCTCAAGGAAAAGCCACTTCGGCGCTCTGCAATCTCACGATTTGAAAGGGCGATGCTCTAGTAGTTGCCCCGTCGTCCTGTCACCAGGTTGAAGACCAGGATGATCACTGCGATGACCAGCAGAAGGTGGATGAGGCCGCCAGCAATGTGAAAGCTGAATCCCAACAGCCATAGGATCAGAACGATGACAAAAATGGTCCAGAGCATGTGTGCTCCTCTCTGCATGGCGAGCGCCCGAAACCCGATGTCGGTCCCGGGCGTCTGCCAGCATCCCTATCCAATCGTTAGTTGGCGGCCTTGGCCTGTGCCTTTGCCTCTCGCACTGCGTCGATGAAGGTGTGTGCCGAAGCCGGCATCGCAACTTCGCCCGTCAGAACGCGATGTGTGGAAATGTCATGCCCGTAGTAGGCGTCCATGGAATCGTCGTCGCGGCGCAGATTGGCTCCGGTCAGAGTGAGTCCAGCAAAAGCGCCCTTGGCCCGCGAGTAGGTAAGGACCTCGGTGTCCAACTTCCAATCCGTATTGGCGGAAGCATGGCGTCCAACCGGTCCGGCTGCCGCGGAGGCGTCCGCGCCAAGCTGGAACTTGCTGGCGAGCAGATGCTGCATGCCCTTTTCGCCCTGGAAGATCATGACCAGATCCACGCCTTCGACGCCGATCTGCAATCCCCAGTTTCCGCCCGTTATGGCAAAGAACGCCGGCGCACTCCAGCCGTGTTCTGTGCGGCAGGTTGCCACGCCGCGGCCATTCTCTCCGCCGAACACAAGGCCGGCCTTGATCATGCGCGGCACAACCGCCACGCACTTGGCGTGATCAAAAACTTCTTCCGGAATACCCTTATCCGGCGCGGCCAAAACCTCGTGCAGTACCGTGGCTGCATTATCCAGCCGGTTCTGCGTTTCTTCGCGGGTCTCCGCCCAAGCGGCGCTGGCCACACCCAGGCTGAACAATGCTACGAACGTCACAAGTTTCTTCATGCATCTCACCTTTTTTCTACCTATGCGCGGCGTTTTTTGCTTTACGCGCACTTGAGGCGCACAAGGTACTTTTCACACTAGAGCGGCCCCGTTGCGTCGTCTGAGCAATAAAGCTCAAAGGAGAAGATGGAATATAGGGTCGCCATTGGAAGGCGCTTTCATTTACATTGGCCCGGCAAACGGAAGGCTATAGAGAAACCAGAGTCGATGTATCCCGAAAGCAAGGCCCTCAAGTCGACGCGACCACCAGGGAGCGGCGACCTTGCACTATCTCCGTCAGGACACAGTGACTCTGGTTTCGCTCTAACTGCACAAGTAAAGGTGCAAAACCCATCTCTGTACCTGAAGGCGGGCGCGCCTCTCCGCGGGCACTTGACGGGCGTTCAAAGAGCCACACGGATGGGGATAACTGCTTCAATCCGCTTATTCAAGGCCGGAACACGAGGCATACCATCACTATTCAACAGCCGTGTGCGAAATTGAACAGAATAACCGTCTGCGCCATGGAACACTTGCCCTAATTCCCTTAAGGATGCTGTTGGCGGGGCGAGATATGACGGATGCAAAAGCAAGACTTCTCATCGTGGACGATGAGCCTTCAATTCGAACGTCGTTGTCACTCGTACTTATCGAGATTGGGTATAGTGCGCGATCTGCCGCCGACGGATTTTCTGCATTGCATGAGATCCGGCAGGAGGCTCCTGACATTCTCATCTCCGACCTCAACATGCCTGGCATGTCCGGCTTTGAGTTGCTCTCTGTGGTCAGGAGTCAGTTTCCCGGCGTCCAGACCATCGCCATGAGCGGCGCCTTCTGCGGCGACGAGGTGCCTTGCGGTGTGGCCGCCGACGCGTTCTATCAGAAAGGAAGCAGCATAGGGTCCTTATTGAAGATCATGGGATCTCTTGCCTCCTCGAAACGAATTGTTCCCAAGCGCTCCCATTCCCTGAAGCCCGTCCAGATTCAAAGCATCGAGCCCGCACCATGCCGAGTTATCCCTGTTGCGAGTGCCTGTCCCGAGCGTCTGGGCGCCCTTATCGAGCCGGTTGGCGAAAGCGCTGCATAACTTCTCATCGAATTGCCTCCGTTACCGCAGTCCAATTACAGGGCAGATGGCTCTGCAGGGAACTCAGCGAAAGCTCGCACTGCAATGTCCTACGGCAGGGCGCACATAACTTCATGTACCGAACGCAGCCAGAAAGAGACAGATCTATGCGTAACATCGCTGAACTGAACATGCTTTTGCGGATGCAGGTTGGATTGCCCGATGGACTTAAGCTGGCGACAGATGAGTTCCGCGAAGGCTGGAACTTCCTGCGATCGATGGATGCGAACCGGCTGGAAAAGAAACTTCAGACATGTGGATGGAACTTCATCAGAGATGTCGATGGGCCGCTAAGAAGCGGGGTTGGGGAAACATCGCAGGAGGCAGTTGCCAGCGGACTCAAGCTGGCTCTGCGGCGCGTCAGCGAACACTTCAACGCCGTGGAAGTGGAGCATATCGAGTTAACGCAGTATCCATGGTTCTTTCTGGCCAGGGTGAGAGTCTATCCGTACCGGATTCAGCAAGGCGCGGTTCTGTCTAAGCAGATGGAATTCGCACCTCTTTCGGCCGCTCCTCAGCACAGGCTGTTGCCATCCAATGCCGCTGCGCTTTATCCGGATTTCGGCAGTGCGATGCCCCAGCTTAAACAGATGCTGCTTTCAACCCACAGTTCACAGACGAGGCTCCAATGACCATGCTGCAAATGACGTTCATCCTGCTCGTCCTTCACCGCGCCTTGCGCCTTCCTCCAGTTCCCGTCCGCCACCTCGCTGTCTCTCGCGCAACTCGCGATTGAGCTTGACGCATGAACTGCCGCATCTTTGCGGTATGGACTTCAGCAGGTGTTGGTAGACGTCGGCTCACGGCGCTCACAGCACATGGTCACGATAGCTCAGACCTGGCCGAATCGCGTCGCTACTCTGGATGGGGAATGGCAGTTCAATTCCTCAGGAAATTCCATCTTTACTGACTCCGCGGAGGACTTATGAATAAGGACCGAATGAAGGGCACGATCGACGAAGTGGTGGGGAGCGCCAAGCGCAAGGCAGGCGAGTTGACAGGCGACACGAAACTCCAGGTCGAAGGCATGACTCAGCAGGTGAAGGGGAAAGTGGAGAATGCCTGGGGCAAGACAAAGGATGTGGTCCACGATGCCATTGACCATACCGAAGTGCATGCCGATGCTCACGCGAAACTGGAAGTAAAGAAATCGACGCCCGAAACCGAGCACAGCAAGTGCAAGTCAGACCTGTCATAAGCTTGACGGCCCATGTCTCCGCCGAACGGCGCCGGGACAGCGGCAAGCATTCCACAGAATGCCTCTGATACAGAGCGCTCTGTCGGTGCTGGCATGAAACCGAACGTGAAGGAGAATCGACCATGTTCAATTCAGACTCATTGGTTCGCACCGGCAAGATCACCGCGCTGGTGCTGTTGATGGCGGCAGGTATCTTGTCAGGATGCAAATCGAAACAGGAGCAGGCGCTGGACCAGGCCAAGCAACAAGCGGCGACAACCGGGCAGGCGCAGCAGGTAGTTTCAGTCGACAAGAACGGCACCACCACGACAACGGTCGTGCAGCCGCCCGCGCCCGGACAGAAGAGCGAAGCCATCACGACGACGGCGACACCGCCCGTAACCGGGACACCCGTTCCAGCTCCCTCGGAGCCCAAAGTCTCCGCAGTGCCTCCGCCGCCGGTTATCCCGGTCAATGCGACCATTCCGGCGGGCTCGACGCTGACCATACGGATCGATCAACGCATCAGCGTAAAGAACAGCCGTGCCGGAGAAACATTTACCGGGGAGATTGTGACCCCTGTGCTGGCCAGCGACGACAAAGTGCTGGTGCCCAAGGGTGCCTTGGTTGGGGGCGTAGTGGATGTATCGCACCGCCGGGGACACTTCAAAGGCAGTTCGTTGCTTGAGCTGCGGTTGACCTCCATGACGATGGATGGAATACGGTATCCGCTGGCGACGCGGGACATCGCGCGCACCAAGAAGGGCAAGGGCAGGCGCTCGACAGCCTTGATTGGCGGAGGCGCGGGCCTGGGTATGCTGGTGGGCGGGATAGCCTCTGGCGGCGTGGGACTGGTGGTTGGTGGCTTGGCTGGTGGCGGTGCAGGAACTGCGGTTGCGGGACTGACGGGCAACCGGGATATCGATATACCGGCGGAGTCGATTGTGCACTTCAAGCTCGCGGACGACCTGGTGGTGCAGCCGCCGCAATAGTGGGAGCAGCCGGGATTCGTATCTCCGCTGCTGAGCGCAGCTGAACAGGATGGTCAAGAATGCGGCAACCTCGCCTTCTTGGCCATCGTGGTCTTGGATGACCGTGCGAGAGCATTCGTTGGCGACCTGATCGAGGCCGCCCACGGTCTTGCTTCAATGCACGCAACGATACGAAGGGAAAGGACTCCACTTTCTCGTGCCGACCTCTGCCCCATCCCGATGGATTCGATCGCTGCTGAAGTCGATCGGTCCCGGCGTGATCACCGGAGCTGCCGACGACGACCCGTCAGGGATTGCCACCTACTCCGTTGCCGGAGCGCAACTCGGCACCAAGCTCCTGTGGACGGCACTCCTGACGTGGCCTCTGATGGCCGCGGTTCAGATGATGTGTGCCCGCATCGGCAAGGTGACGGGGCAGGGGCTGGCCAGCAACTTCAAGCTGCGATTTCCAAAATGGCTTTTGCTTGCCTTCGTCATCGCCCTTTTAGCGGCGAATACCATCAACATCGCGGCCGACCTGGCCGGCATGGCGGATGCGGCGGCAATGCTATCGGGCATTAATTCCCATTGGTTCGTGATTGTGTTCGCGCTGCTGATTTCGTGGGCCACGGTGCGGCTCCAATACCGCCAGATTGCGAACGTGCTCAAGTGGCTGGTGCTGGTGCTCTTCGCCTACCCCATCACCGCATTTGTGGTGGGAGCCGACTGGGGCCAGGTGCTGCACGCCACGCTGGTGCCGTCGATGCCGCACACGAAAAATGAATGGGCCACGCTGGTCGCGCTCCTTGGCACCACGATCAGCCCGTATCTGTTTTTCTGGCAGACGAGTCAAGAGGTTGAAGAAGAGAAGTTGGCAGGCCAAAACACGCTTGCCCAGCGCAAAGGAGCCACGCCGAAAGAACTTGACTTGAGAAACATCGATGTCGGCGTTGGCGCGTTCTTTTCGAACGTGGTCATGTTCTTCATCATCCTGACCACGGCCATTACGCTCAACAAGCACGGCATTACGAACATCACCACCTCTCGCGAGGCAGCCGAGGCCCTCAAGCCCTTTGCAGGCAGCTTTGCCGCCACCCTGTTTACCTTGGGGATTGTCGGCGTCGGGTTCCTTGCCATCCCCACGCTGGCCGGATCTACCGCATACGCCTTCGCGGAAACCCTGGGGTGGCGGCAGGGGCTGAACAAGGAATTGAGGCAGGCCCGCTGGTTCTATGCGTTGATTCTGGTTTCAACGGGGGCGGGCATCGGACTGGACTTCATCGGCATCAACCCCGTAAAGGCACTCTTCTGGACGGCTGTGATCAACGGCCTGTTGGCGCCCTTCCTTCTGGTCGCAATCCTGCTGGTTGCTTCCGACAAGAAGCTGATGCAGGGCCAGCCAAGTTCGCGCCTGGGATGGACTCTGGTGGCCATCGCGACAGTCGCCATGTTTGCAGCAGGGATCGCGATGTTTGTTGTGTAGACGGTAGTGCCGCGGTATTCGATTGGCTGCCCGATCACCCGCGGCGAGACGAGCCTCACGAAAAGAAAGCACAAAGAATATCGTCTGTCAGTTCAGCTTGGCCGAGTTGCTTAGCCCTGCAACGCACTTCTCTCCGCGGCATCGATCTTGCGCAGGCCGCGAACCTTCCAAATTCCAAAACACACGCCGGCGAGCAGGAGGGTTGCGAATACGCCAAGCAGTGGCATTGACCATTTCTGGAGACTCGCGGACCACAAGTGGACAATCCCGCGACCGTAGGCTACGCCGAGCCAGGCGATAAAGGAATAGCGCAGGCTCCGAGCCGCGCCGAAGACCAGGAGAAAGCGACGGCGCGAAACGCCCAGCGCGCCTGAGGCTAGCGCAAACGGCAGGAGCGGAATGGGAGGAGGAAGCAAAGCGGGAAGAAAGACCGCGAGGATGCGGTGGCGTTCCACCCATCCGACGACTCGGACCAGCAGGCGCGCCGGCACATAGTTGCGCAGCGCCTCTTCGCCGCCTCTGCGGCCAATGTGCCAGGTGGTATATCCGCCCAGAATGCTGCCTGAAATGGCACACAGAGCCAGAATCCATGGATTGCCTCTATGCGCCACGAGCAAGAGCAACAACAGATCGGTGCTGCCTGGCAGCGGCAGAGGAATCACCGAGGAATCAACCACCGCAACGAAGAAGAGGCCCAGCGCTCCCAGGTGCGTGAGCCACTGCGGCGCCAGCGAGGGATGCGAGCGAGGCGCGAGGTTTTGAACCAGTTGCAGGATAAAGATACTCATACACGCGTGAACCTGCAATTGCGTTGGATTGCCGCTGTCCCGGGGCAATCTGTCATTGCATTCCGGCCGCTCGTTGAGTTGGGTTTTGCGCGCCCCTGGCCGGGACGCGAAAGCTCCTCATGAGCACTCTGAACCGCTTCCACTTATCCCGCATTCTCTCCCTGAAGTGAGAACCAGTAATATCGCCTCCAACAGAACATGCAGCGCACCGGGTGCAGCAAAAACATGGCCAACAAACCATCGAACGGGCGCAGCTCAGCTGGCTTGAATTGAACGGAGTTGCAGCGAGGGCACTTCCGGTGGATCCAAAGCAAATGCGGCAGCCAGTCGGGCCAGCTCAGGTGTTCGGTAGTCATTTCAATTCCTCTTCCATCGCTGACGGCATGAGTCGCTAAACAGCAGTCACTTCTTCCGGGCATGAGTTTGCGTCCAGCCATGCGAGCAGAGCACGTATGCTGCCCGTGGCCATGGCAACGCTCGTATCCGCGGCGCCGTAGTAAAGATGAATCGTATCTCCGTCCAAACCGACGGTCTGTCCACAAGGGAACACAACATCCTTCACATCTCCGAGGCGCTCATACGGAGCTTCCGGACCGAACACCCACGACTCGCCACGCTGCAGGCAGACTTCCGGCTTATCCAGATCGAAGAGTGCAATGCCCAGGCGATAGATGCTTCCTGAAGCCGTTTGCCGCACCCCGTGATAAATCACCAGCCAACCCTTGACTGTTTCGATCGGAGGGGAGCATAGCCCAATCTTGTTGGCGTCCCACCACCCGCCGCGGCGCGCTGCGAGGATGATCTTGTGGCTTCCCCAATGCCGCAGGTCGGGCGAGTAGGAGATCCACATGTGAGCGCCCAGCGTTGTCGTCGGCCGGTGGATCATGGCCCAATTACCGCCGATTCTGCGCGGCAGCAGCGCTGCATCCTTGTCTTCCGGCTGCATGATGACCCCATACCGGTCAAAGGTCTTGAAGTCCTTGGTCAGCGCCAGCGAGACGCCTGGACCGCCGCGCGCAAACGATGTGTAGGCCACGGCGAATTGCTCGAGTTCGGGAACGTACGTGATGCGCGGATCTTCGATGCCCCAAATCTCCTCGGGATACCCGACAGGATCGGACGGCATCGTCGGTTTGGGATCGATCCGCCATCCGTCGATTCCATTCGCGGAGCGAGCCGCGCACAGATGCGAGAGCCCCCGCCGGTCTTCGACGCGGCACAGAAGCAGCGTATCTCCATCGGCCAGCAGGGCGGCCCCGGGGTTGAAAACGCTGTTGATCGGATAAGGCCAGTTTTCCTGGGTCAGGATCGGGTTACCGTCATAACGGGTGAACAAGGGAAGTCCTGTCTGTGTTTCCACATGCAGTTGTTCCGGTGTGACAAGATTTGCGGGTTCAACCAATGGAGTTGTATTGTTCAAGCGAAGGAACTCATTTCCAGATGCATTTGTGCTGCGTTTGCCCCTTTGGCCCCTTGCATTTCGAGCAGGGCCATGAGGAAAGAGAGCGTCGACTCAGCGCCTTGATTCTCGTTCACACGGTCTGGATGAAGGCCATCGCGGCATCCACCTGTCGACGCGTCGTAAAGCGAAATCTGCAGATCGTTTTTGCCGAGGAACCAGCCGAAGACCCGCTGCGCCTCCCCAAGCCAAAGCGGCTCGTCGGTCAGACGAAATACCTCAAGGCAAGCGGAGATCGTGGCGCAAGCCTCCACGGGCTGTTGGTCGAAGCGCGCCTTTTCTCCATCCATCGAATAGAATCCGCTGGAGCCGATCGGAACGAAGATATTCTCATCCCCTCGATGCTGCTCTGCGACCAGCCAGCGGAGAGACTCCGTGCCGGCTTCAATCATCCGTTGGTTATCGCTTCGCCATCCCGCAAGAATGAGTGCCTGCGAGAGGCGCGCGTTTGAATAGGAAAGGCTTTTCTCAAACCACTTCCAGGTATTCGTGTGACTCTGCTCATAGATATTCAAAAGCCGCTGCGCCAGCTCGTTGCGCGCGCCCTGGATCACGCGGTCCCCCGGAAACCAATCCAGATAAGCCTGCATGCCGAGGATGCAGTAAGCCCATGAACGAGGACTGGTAAACGAAAGCGCCGCAGGAACGGCCGCTTCAAACAGTCTTCCCGTAGCCCCCCGCAAACCCTCGTCCTGGGAATGACCAAGCACGTTGCCCAGTGCCCACAGGGCACGGCCGTGGCTGTCTTCCGAGCCGATGTTTTCAAGCCATTGACGGTCATAGCCCAGAAAATTTCTGAACCTTCCCGAATCCATGTGAAAGGCAAGCCACAAGAAAGCCAGATAGCGATGGGAGAGGGCGGAATATTCTCGCACTCCCGTCTGCGCGGACTGTTCTTCCAGAAGAATCGACACAATGAGCGCACGCGCATTGTCATCTGTCGTATACCCCTCGCGAGAATTGGGCACCGAGAAGATGGCATGTTGCAGCATGGCCGTGTCGTCGGTCATCCTCACCATGTGTTCGATGTTCAAGTCCGGCAGGCTGTCGCCGGTGTTCACTGGCGTGTCTTCGCGCAGTGCGGCGCGCGGGTGCATAGTGCGATCAAAGCGCGCCCGCTGAAAGCTTGCCATATAGGCCCGCGCCGTTCTGGGCCAGGTTGTGGCCCGCGAGTGGAGATACGCTCGCTTGCGCATGGCATGGCGTTTGGCTTCGTTCTCCAGCAAATCCAGAACCGCATCCGCGATGGCGCCGGGATCTTCGAACGGAACCAGGATGCCTCTCCCGTCCGCGAGTAACTCCCGGGCGTGCCAGTAGGGTGTGGAGATGATCGCTTTTCCTGCGCCCAGCGCAATCGCCAACGTGCCGGAAACGGCCTGTGCCTCCTGCCGATACGGCGTGATGTAGATATCCGCAGCGCCGACTTGCTCAACCAGTTCTTCCGCGTTGACAAAGCGATTATCGAAAATCACCTGCGAAGCAACACCAAGTTGCTCCGCGAGCCCCTGCAATTCATCCCGGTAACGCTCGCCTTCGCGGCGCCGGATATGCGGATGCGTCACTCCGGAAACGATGTACACCACGTTCGGCTGTCTTGCCAAGATAGCCGGCAGCGCTCGAATGACGTTCTCGATGCCTTTGTTCGGAGACAGCAGGCCGAACGTCAGCAGCACCGACTTGCCCTCGGTGCCGAACTTGTCTTTGAAATAGTTGGGATCCATGAAAGGAAGATCGGGAACCCCATGGGGAATCACATCGATCTTCTCGCCTGGAACTCCATGCACTTCGCGCAGAAAGCGCGCCGCAAGCTCGCTCATGACCACGACGCGATCCGAGAGGCTTGTAATTTCTTCGAGCACCGCGCGCTGATCCCGGTCCGGCTCGCGCAGAACTGTGTGCAGCGTCGTCACGATCGGCATCTTCAATTTGCGCAGCAGCGCAAGAATGTAATCGCCCGCGATTCCGCCGTAGATTCCATACTCATGCTGAAGACAGACAAGATCGTTACCGTTGAAGTTGAGGAATTCAGCGGCTCGCTCGTAAGAGGACGGATCTTCCTGTTCTAGCTCCAGACGCACGCGCTCGGGATAGTCATATCTTGATTCCGGATCGTTGACAGGAATAGCAAAGAGACGCTCGTTGCCGTATTCTTCCGCCAGCGCAGTGCATAGGTCGGTTGTGAATGTGGCGATGCCGCACTGGCGCGGAAGGTAATTACCCACAAAGGCAATGCGCGTAGGCAACGGCACGGTGCAAGCTTTTGGCACCGCAGAAGAGCAGACCGCTGGAGCAAGGCCGCCAACAGATGAATCGGAATGAGGGGTTTCGGGGAAGGACATATTTTCCTGCTTTCACTTGCGTCAGCGCTGCAAAAGCGTTGTCTGTGCGGCCTCGTCTGCGGTACTTGCATTTGCCTGACGGCCTGCGGACCGTGCGAGGAAGCAATGGATCCAGCGCACCGGAGTTATTGGGAAAGGCAGCATCTCAGAAACTGAAGCGGGGACAATACATCTTCCACTGTCTTCCGGATCTCACAAAGCGGCTCGCACTAATCCCGAATGGGCCTGCCAGGACGCAGCCTTTATGAAGGAACACGGAACCCTGCTTACCCTTGCAGACTGCCGGCCGTTGTGGGATCAACCACGCTCTCTGCCTGAAATCATGACCGAGTGACGGATACACTCGATGATGAATGTTCGATGCAGTAGTCTTCGAAAAAACTTGGCGTGTTCGCCATTTCGCCGCTCTGCCTGCTCTCCGATAAACCGGATGGATCTAGTCTCTGCACAGGAGGACACGGCTGCACCCCCCCCCTGCGGCCGGGCGGAAAAATCACTCTTCACATTGCATACCTTGATCAGACTCATGGCAGCTCCAGTCGTTCAATTGCTTACTTGACCGGCGTTCGTCTGGGGTGACGTCTGGAAGATTGAAGGCGAGAAAGGCGCAGTTCATCTACTGCACCAAGCATACGCTCGAATCACTCCGCGTGCTGACTTCATCGACTTTACCACCGGCCGCGACGCGCAACCTGTCGATCAAATCAGGCCGAGCACCAGAAGAACAATGACAATGAGCAGAATCACGCCCACGCCGCCGGTCGGGTAATAGCCCCACTCTCTGCTGTGCGGCCACCGTGGAAGCACGCCCACCAACGCCAATACCAAGATTACAATCAGAATGGTTCCAAGCATCACTCTCTCCTTTGTTGACGAGCCGATACAGATACATTCCCTGTTGCATGCAGCCCCTCGCGAGGCGGCATGAACACACCGTTCAAACGAGACGCTGTTCGCGAGACCAATACCCGGGGAAAGCAACGCCGCTGATTGCGATGACCCTCATGGCGAACACCTGCATTTCTTCTCGTGTCGCTCTGTATTGCCACGTCTCTGACGGCATAACTTCGAGCCTTTGAGATTTGTGCTTTCCCACCCAGTCGCCGGCCTTTTTTCCCGAAAAGCCGGCGAATGGATGGCGCTCGGAGTTGGCACCAATTCACTCTGTCAAAGTCCTAGAGCACACTTCCAACAGTCGCATTGGCCGGACCGCCGATTGCATCGCCGGATACAACCAGTTCAACTCTGCGATTGACCTGGCGGCCGCTGGCGTTGTCATTGGAGGCTACCGGCAAGCTGTTGCCGAACCCCTTTGCCGTGACGGCAGCGGTCCCTACGCCCTGCTCCACCAGATAGTCGCGCACGGTTCCTGCGCGATGCTCAGAGAGTGTCTGATTCATCTCGTCGCCGCCGACGTTGTCGGTATAGCCACCGACTTCAATATTGAGTCCCGGATAGGCGAGCAGGATTCCGGCAACCTTTGCCAGCTTCTCGCGAGCGCCGGGCTTCAACGTGTACTTTCCGGTGTCGAACAGGACATCCGACATACTGACAATCAGTCCGCGCGCGCTGTCGCGTGTCTCCAGAATCGAGTTCAACTGTGCGGACAGTTGCGCACGCATGGCTGCCTTGTCGCTGTTGGCGTCGTGTTCGCCCTGCTGCGCCTGTGCTGCGGCCAGACGAGCCTGGTCGGCATCGGCCTGAGCCGCGGTGACGGCCGCTGTTGCTGCTGTCTGATTCGCGGCCATATCGGCCTGCGCTTTGGCTGCATCCGACTGGGCCTGCTGCTGGAGACGGGTTGCGTCGTCAGCCTGGGCCTGCGTCCTTGCCTGTGCGTCGCTGGATGCCTGACGCTCATCCGCCAAGCGCTCCTCGTCGATCTTCTTGACGGCAATTTCGCGCGCATCTTCAGCGGTTTGCACAGCTTCGCGGGCGACTGCGATCAGCGGCTTCTTCTCGATGTGCTTCCGGCTGGCGTACGAATCCACACTCTTCATCAACTCGGCCGCATGCTGGTAGCTGGCGCTTGCGTACTTCTCTGCACCCTCGGATTCAGCGATGCGCAATGCATTCCGTGCTTCGAAAAATTCCAAAGGAAGATTAGCATTCAGAACCACGGGGTCGAACTTGTAGCCGGTGGGAAGATAGCCGCCACGCTCCATCAGTTCATACTTGGCGTTCACGGCCTCTGCGGTTCCTTTGGTGTCAGCGTTCACCACGTTCTCAAGCACGACCACATTGCTCGGCTGACGAACGGCGTAGTAGGGCTCCGCGGTAACGATCAGGGCAAACGCCTGGAGATCGGTCGTTGCAGTCAGCTTGCTGCGGTTGTTATCGCCAACCAACACTTCTCCCAAATTGACGGGCCTTCCCTCGGGAGAGATTGCCCACAAGACATACGTGAGATATTCGCCGCCAAAGGCCGTGGGACTTTGCAGGTTGCCGAATTCCGCTTCGACTTCCATCGTTCCGCGCTTGCTGCGCACCTTGGCATGGCCATTGGCTGAGGGCAGCAACGCTGTGCCGGCGAAACCTACTTCCGCGGCTCCGCTGCGATGCTGATAGTTGACCGCCTCGATCGAACGACTGATCACGACCACGCGGTATGTGGATGCCGTGCCGGTGGACGCTGCGACCGTCGCCGCTTGCGGATTAGCTTGCGCAAACGCGCTCAAGCTGAGGACACTTCCCATTGCGAACAAAGATATGCGATTCAAGGTTTCTCCTACAGACAGGACTCTGCCGTATTTCGTTGGTCTTGAGTTTCGTGAGTGGGCAACGGCTTCAAGGCTGTGGCGATTCGATCGATCAATGCCCAACACGGAACTGCGTGAGGTAATCGAAGAGCCCAAATATCTTCAAAAGCCACAGTATGACGGCGATAACGACAACGCCATTCAGGATGCCCTTGATCTGACCTTGCATGGGGATGAAGCGGTTCACCAACCACAACAGCAGACCGATTACGCCAAGTGTGATGACAACGGTGACTAGCGGCATTTGATGTTCTCCAATCGCTTCTTTGGGGATCGATCCTCACTCTGCATTTCCTGGAGCAGATCGATGACTCCCGTTGAACTGCTTTCTTCTTGCTTCGGCTCTTGCATAAGCATGTAGAGCAGGCGCTCCAGTCTACAGAAGAATGGTGGCCTTAGCGGTTGACCCTCGCTGCCACGCGCGGCCAAGAGGCACACATATCCGATGGCCCGCATTCGCTCAGGAGAGGGCAGGGGCAGCTCTTCTTCTTATTCATTCTTCCAGAGTATCGACCGGATATCTGAGCTACAATGCACACGCGAACGATCTGTCGTGCATGGAGGATGAGACAGAACAGGCGGCGATTTCTCAAGGAAATCGCCGCCTGCGGTTGGCCGGAAAAGTTACTTAACGAGAGTGCGCTTCCAGGGATATCTACTCTGGATTGTTCTTTCCTGAAGTGATGGGATGCGTCTTGACTGCACTCTCGTCCACGGGCGTATCGCCCGTCGTGTCGAAGGTTGCGCCCGGCGGAATCAGCGTGGTCGACACGTCCATTCCATTGAGAGATCCGGTGTAGATGGCGACTCGAGACGGATCGATCCCTTTCTCGTGCATCAGGTACGCCTTTGTATTGATGGCCCTCTGGGAAGCGATCTTCTTGCCGCCTTTCTCTTCGGTGGAGGCATTGCCAACGAGGGCAACCTTGGAGTCCGCGTTTTGCTGCAGGTTGAGCGCGACCTGATCGAGGCAGGCTTTGCCTTCATTGTCCACGCGCGCCGGACGGTGAACGTCCCGCGCAAAGTGTAGAGTGCACACATCGCTGGTCGTCGGTTTCGGGGCAACGGGAAGAGCTACAACCGTCACGAGCGCCTCGCCATTCGCTGTCTGTCCTTTGTCGTCCAGCACGCCACAGGTTACCGTGACGGGTCCAATTGCAGCGCCCACTGTTGAAAGAGTTGCAGTCGCTCCAGTTCCGTCGACGGTGCCCGAAGTGGTGTGATAGGTGTACGTGAGCGGACGATTCTGCGGACTCATGCCGGTGGCCGTGATCGCAGACGAGCTGCCAGAAAACACCGTGGAAGGACTAGCAGCGCAACCGACCGTCGGCGGCTCGTAAGCCTTCACCACATAGGGAGCCGTGCAGTCCGCATTCTCGCCAGGCTTGTCGCCTTCTGACACATGCCCCTTGAGAGTATAAGCGCCGACAGCCAGATTCGCCGTGTCGATCTTCGCGTTGCTCGACACTCCGGTTACCGTTCCACCATCCACGGACCACGTGTAAACAGCTGTCTTTGCAGGGTTCAGATTGAGAGCCGTTCCAGAGGCCGCAATTACATCGCCGGGATAAGCGGACGAGGGATTGACCGAACACGAATAGCTGAGAGGACCGCGCTCCGGCATCCGGGGACCGCGGTTCCCGCCAAAGCGGAATACAACGCCGGCAGAAAGACGCATGTCACTCTGGCTTGCATTGGCGCCGGTTTCGAGATTCTCGAACCGGGTCATCAGATACTCAGCTTGAACGAGGCGAATAGCGACATGGCGGCTGACGCCGATATCCAACCCACCACCTGCCGTCATGGCAAACTTGTTCTCCGAAGGGAGAAGCGTGCAAGCGCCGCTGTTGCAACTGGAGAGTGTGACCTCGCTGGCGCGCATGCCTCCAAACAAAGCCTGGACAAAAGGAGTCAGCCGGGTGTGATTGCGGAAGGAAACGCGCGGGCCAAACAGATAAGTGTAGGCGGTTCCGTCCGAGTCAACCACGCTGTTGGAATTCCCTACGTTGAGCCTGACTTCCGAATCCCTGAAGCCACCAAAATCGCCCACCAAGCCCAGATAGCGATTCAAGTTGAAAGCGATTGACGCGCTGCCGCCATTCAGCCAGACCATCCGGTTGCCGTCGGCCAACGTCGGCACGGCACGCAGATACGAATATCCCAGGAAGAGCTCGACCTTGGGAGTGCCGAGATTCCTGCCTTGCACATACGGCATAGCCGGCGGCTGCGAGTCCTGTGACATCGCTGCCGCAGGTTCGGCGGAAGAGGAGACACTGGAATCGAGAGCAGTCTCGGCGTTTGTGCCGGGCTCGGCCGCTTCGGCCGCGCGGAGCAAGAGCGTAGGCATCAGTAAAACAGCAACCGATGCTGTGAAGATTATTCTCGGACTCAATCTCATTGTTGTCTCCTCAACTGCTCGCCGCGATTCACATTCACTCTCATCGCCGGTTGAACTCGGCGCCAACACAAACTTGCTCAACACCGCAGTGCCTGAAACTGGCGGAGGCCGCCCGGAGGCGGCCCCGGCATGGCATTAAGGCACGTTGATGACGGTGTTGACGATCGTGACCGACGCATACAGAGCTAGCACTCTGCCGTTGATTGTCGTGACCGTCGAAGACGTGGACTGGCCGGGACTTGAAACCGTAATTCCCGGTTGCGAGATGATGGTTCCGACCATCGTCCCGCCGCCCCCATAGTTGATGACCGCGCCGGGAAGGCCCCCGACGGCCCAGAACACATTGCTAGCCTTGGCTCCGTTGACCAGAATGACGCTTCGGGTTTGGGGTCCGGTGGGATCACCTACGGTGAGAGACGATGCCATCTGGAAGACCCAGTAAGCATTGGGATCTCCCTGCGCGTCGAGCGTAAGATCCCCAGTCAAAATGGAGTAACTTCCCGGCGCTGATTTGTAGATGCCGGGAGCCAGAGTTCGATTGCCCAACTCCCCTGCGCCGCCACCCAGGGTGGATACATCGATACCGCCCGGGAGACCGGCAAGCGTGGTGTACGCGACAATCGCTTCCGACTCGGCCAGGGTTGCGATGTTGAACGTCACAGCGGTTCCTTCGTTGGGGCAAGCAACCGTGGGCTGGGAAGAGCCTGCGGCTGTGTCGATCACCCCATTCACCTGGCCCTTGTTCAGTGTGGTTTCCGTATACGTGCACTCATAGACACCACCAACCAAGACACTCGTGTCATGGAATCCGGTAATCAGCGTCGAGGCGGCTGTTGTCCCGATGTTTCCATTGACCACTGTATTGATTCCCTGGTTGGTGATTCCGGCGTTGCCGCCAAAACTGCCAAACAGAGAAACGTTCGGTCCAAGAACGACTGGAGGCGGAACCACGACCGCGCTGGTTGTAAAGGTCCAGGGATTCGGTGCTCCGGTGTTCCCCAGCGGGTTGCCTGCCAGGTCCGTCGCTCCGGTGGTGACCGTTGCACTATAGCTGCTGCTGGCGGTCAGCGAATCCGTGGGTGTGAAAGTGGCGATGAAGTTGATCGCATCGTAGGACACCGTTCCAACAACCAGAGTTCCGCCCGGTCCTGTCAGTGTGAAGGTTGCCGTGGTGAGGGTCAGCGGGTTCATTGCCTTGGTGAAGGTGGCGCTGACCGCCTGATTGATGGGCACGTTGGTGGCGGCGTTTACCGGGACCGTCGAGACCAACTGCGGCGCGGTGGTGGACAATGCGGTGCCGGTGGTAAAGGTCCAGACGTAATTGCTGGCCAGCGCATCGCCCGCCAAGTCCTGAGCCCCGGTGGTGATGGTGGCTGTAAACAGAGTGCTTGGCGCCAGATTCGCTGTCGGCGTGAACGTCAGCGTATTGCCAATCGCGGCGTAGGCAACCAGGCCAGTCACGGCGGTGGTGCCAGGCCCCGTCAGCTTGAAGGTTGCGGAACTGATGGTGGCGGGGTTCATCGCCTTGCTGAACGTGGCGCTGACGACCTGATTGAGTGGCACGTTCGTGGCCAGATTTGCCGGGATCGTTGCGATGACCGTCGGGGGGGTAATCACTTGCGCGGCCGCGGTGGTAAAGGTCCAGACGTAGTTGCTGGCCATTGCAGCGCCGTTCAGGCCCTCAACTCCGGTGGTGATGGTTGCCGTATACGCAGTGCTGGGCGCAAGGCTGGCAGCTGGTGTGAAGGTTGCTACCGAGCCCGCGGCTACATACGTGACGACGCCGGTTACGACAACCGCGCCGGGACCGGTGACCTTGAAGGTCGTGGCGCTGATCGTCGCAGGAGTCATGGCCACACTGAAGGTGGCACTGAGGGCCTGGTTGATGGGCACGCCCGTGGCTCCGTTGACGGGGACAGTAGAGATCACCGTCGGCAGCGTGGCGGCCGGGGCGGTCCTGAAGGTCCAAACGTAATTGGCAGGCAGCGGAGTGCCCGCAAGGCTCTTGGCGGTTGTGCCGATGGTGGCGGTATAGAGCGTGTTAGCGGCAAGCTCAGCGCCCGGCGTAAAGGTGGCAACGCTGCCCGAGCAACTAACCGTGCCAGCTACAGCGGTTGTGCCGGGACCTGCCAGTGTGAAGGATGTTGCGGGCGATGCGAGCGTCGAACAGGTCATCGCTTCGTTGAAAGTCGCGGTGAGCACATGACTGGTGAGCACACCTGTGGCGGTATTCACGGGGACTGTGGCGATGACCGAGGGCGCCGGAGTAATCGTCGTAAAGGTCCACACGTAAGCGGCCACCAGCGGAATACCCGCCACCGACGTAGCTCCTGTTGAAATTGTGGCCGTATAGACAGTGCTGTTCGCAAGGTTGGCGGTGGGAGTAAACGTCGCCACGACGCCAGAGTAGGCGACAGTTCCGGCAACTGCGGCTCCGCCCGGCCCAGTCACAGTGAATGTCGTTGCACTGATCGAGGCCGGATTCATCGCCTCATTGAACGTCGCGCTGAGCACCTGGCCGATGGGCACGTTGGTGGCCGCATTGGCAGGAACCACGGCTGTGACCGTGGGCGCCGGAGTAATCGTTGTAAAACTCCACACATAGTTGGCAAGCAGCGCAACGCCACCCGGACTTTTCGTGCCGGTCGTGATAGTGGCTGTGTAGAGGCTGCTGTAGGCCAGCATGGCAGACGGCGTGAAGGTTGCGGTTGTGCCGCTGTAGGTGACCGTTCCCGCTACGGCAGCTCCGCTCGGTCCCGTCACCGTGAAGGTTGATGCGGTGAGGGTGGCCGGGTCCATCGCCATGTTGAAGGTCGCCGTGATCGTCGAATTGATGACGACACTCGTAGCACCTTGAGCGGGAGTCGTGGACATCACAGCTGGGACGGTGACAACCTCCTGACCGCATCCGATCAGGAAGGCGACCAGTAGTGTAGCCAGGATAGAAGTTATATAGACCCTGTAAATGCGCATGTGTATCCCTTCGTCCAACTGTGGAGGCGTGGCGTGACAAGTTGTTTTGCTCCCGGCGCGGATCTCCGCTAGCCGGAATAAATGCTAATAGGGAAAATAGCAGCCGATTGTCTTGAAAGCTGTATAGAAGTGGACACTATATAGAACTCCGCGGCCGCACTGACACTTGTGCGCCGGTGACCCTCACGAAGATTATTTACACTCGGTTTATGAGCCGCCGTGCTGTAAAAGGTGCAAGCCTGCGGGCTTTGTTTCAAATGTGCGTCAGCCTGCCTATGGCAGTTTTTCAGGCGGAACTTGAGTCCCTTCCGGGAAGACGAGAATTTGAATCGAACCCCAGTCCGCGTCCTGGTTCGATCCTGTCTTCTTGCCCAGGCCCAACGTCTTGAGCTGGGTGTCGTCAAAACCGAAGTTCTCGACAAGATACGCGCGTACAACCATGGCCCGTGCCTCGGTAAGCACCAGTTCCTTCTGGGTATCGCCTTCCATGCCAGAGGAAACCACGACGACGGCAACTCCAAACTGATTCTGTGCCAGGAACTCGCCAGCGGCGTTGAGAGATTTTTGATTCTTCAGCTTGGCCGAGTCGCGAGCGTCGAAGAGTTGCTTGGCTGTATAAGTAAACGACTTTAAGGGCGTCCCTTGCGGGAGCCCGCTCGTCTTGTTCGCCGCCAGATCGGCAGAATCTTCGTACCCACGCTTCTTGAAATACCCTTTCAACAAGAAGTTATGTTTCAAGGCTTCCATGTTTTCCTGGAAGTCCGTCACTCCGGCCTGCGCGTGGATCGTTGTTTCGTGCAGGGTCGCCGTCGTCTGTTGCAGATTGTTATAGAGTTGTTTGTCGTTGACCAACGACCCCACAGTTCCCTGCCCCGAGTCGATCTTGCCGCTCACGGAGTTCAGATGCGCCGTGGCCTGGGTCGTGTTCTCGATCGCCTGCTGGCTGCTGTCCAAAATGTCGTTCGTCTTTTTCAGAAGATCTGACACGCTCAGTGGCGGTGCGCTCTGGATGATCTCGCCATCCTTTACTTCGGGCTGCCCGCTCGATCCGAATGAAATCGCCAGATATTGGCTACCCAATACGCCCTCGGTCTCGATTGTCGCGATCGAATCGTGCTTGATAATCTCGTGTGTCGCTTCAGCGAGATCCATGACGACCATGACCTTTTCGCCGGGCTTGTGAGGCAATGAGATGCTGTGGACAGTGCCGCTGTGCACCCCGCCCACCTGCACCTCCGCTCCTGCTCCCAAGCCGGCGACATTGTCGAATTGCGCCTTCAGTTGGTAGGTAGAGTGAAACAGATACTCCTTGCTCCCAATAATGAAGACCCCAGTGGCCAGAATTGCCAGTGTCGCAACGATGAATGCTCCCAGACGCGCCACTCTCGACATATGTCCTCCTACGACTGCTTGAGAAATTCCTGTACAAACGCGATGTCGCTTTGCTGAAGGTCCTCGTACTTGCCTTCAATAACCACATTGCCCTGATCGAGCAGCGCCAGCCTGTTGGCAATCGTCCTGGCGCTGTGCAGATCGTGCGTCACGACGATGGACGCCATCTTGCGTTCCCGCTGCAGCTTGAGAATCAGGTCGTCGATCTCTCCTGAACTGATGGGATCGAGGCCTGCCGTGGGTTCATCGAGAAGCAGAATCTCCGGCTCCAGAACCAGCGCACGCGCCAACCCCACGCGCTTCTGCATTCCGCCTGAAATTTCCGCCGGCATTTTGGCAAGGTCGCCTTCCATGCCGACTTCAGCCAGCAGTTGCTTCACCCGGTCACCGCGCTCCGACCGCGACATCTCTTTCTTGTGGTGTTCCAGGGGAAACGCAACGTTCTCAGCGACCGTGAGTGAGTCATAGAGAGCGGCATGTTGAAACAGAAAACCCATCTTCTTCCGGATCTCTCCCATCCGATCGAGAGCCAGACCGACAATGTCCTGTCCATGGATGCGAACCGATCCCGAGTCGGGTGTTTCGAGGCCAATGATGAGGCGCAGCAGGACGCTCTTTCCCGTGCCGCTGCGTCCCAGCACGGCCAGGGTTTCTCCGCGGTTCACGCTGAGATGGATTCCATTCAGAACCTTGTGATTTCCAAAGGCCTTCCGCAAATCCTCAACGGCGACCACCGGCACACTGCCGTCTCGTGGAGCGTCCACCTGCTTCATCGCAATGTCATTGGCTGTGGCCATGCTTTTTCTCTCGGGTGCTTCGATCGTTGGTTAGGACTTACGGGAAGACGACGAGAATGAATTTCACCAGGACCACGTCGGCCAGGATGAGGAAGAGCGAAGCCAGCACCACCGAGTTGGTGGCCGCACGGCCCACTCCCTCGGCGCCTCCGCGTGTCCGCATTCCCTGGAAACAGGCAATCAGCCCAATGATCAGGCCATACACGGCGGTCTTGAAAGTGGGCGGAAGGAATGCACTGAAGGTGGCGCCCTTGAAGCCACTCTCGATGAACTGGTGGAGCGAAAGCGGCTCAACCATGGATTGGGCAAACCAGCCCGTCATCAAACCACATGCATCGGCGGCCAGGGTCAGCAGTGGCATGACCAGGATGCAGGCCAGAATGCGTGTCGCCGCCAGAAGTCTGTACGGGTTGATCGCTGATGCTTCAATGGCATCGATCTGCTCAGTCACCTTCATGGACGCCAGTTCCGCGCCAATGCCGGCCCCCACTCTCCCACTCACCACCAGGCCGGTAATAATCGGACCCATCACCTGGACAACGGAGTAAACAAGAGTCGCGGGGAACATCGACTTGGCGCCGAAGCGGGTCAGGCTGTAGCGGGCTTCCAACGAGATGACCACACCGACCGCAGCGCCTGCCAACGCAACCAGCGGCAGGGACTTCGATCCAACCTCGTCCAGTTGGCGAATCAGTTCACGCCATTCGTAGGGCGGCGTAACTGCGGCCCGCAGGACCCGCCAGAAGAAGATGCCCAGGTTGCCGAACCACTCGAAACACCCGCCGATCAGGTTCGACGCAGAAGTGACAGCGGAAGGCGAACGCCTGCTCTCGTCACCGGGAAGCGGAAGACTTAAGCCTGCGACTGCTGTGCCTTCGCGCTCCTTCATTGATTCGGGCCCTGAATCGGTGAGCCGTGCGCATTGTTCAGATGCATGCGGTGAAGCAGCGAGTGGGGACCGCTATAGAGAAACTCCAAGGCGACGTTGCCGCCCATGTAGGTCAGCAAGCTGTAGTTTCCCATGCGAAATGCGTCCTTGACGCCGTAACGGTCGGGATACCACGCATAGACCGCGGTCATCGAGCCTGCATACGGCGCAACAAGCGCAGGGACAGAAAAGATACGGTGCCCGTCTTGTCCGCTGCGAGCCGTCAAGGTGGAGATCACGGCGTGGCCAAGCCGCGGGAACACACCTCTGCACTCGCAGCGGTAGTACAGCGTATCTTCTCTCGTGGCGCTTGACAGCACATAACGCGTCGTGGTGCTCACCGCGGCAATGCCGAAGTCCGATCCGAATCGCCTGGCATAACCTTTAACGCCCTGGTTCCACTCCGGCGTGGCATCGGTCCACTGGTTAATGCCCGCCGCAAACGCAGCGCCGACAACCGGGTACGGACCGTACGCGTCGAAAAGGTAGTTATTAACTTTTGTTCTCCGCGAGGGAGGCGTGTACATCAGGTCCGGCTGTACTGACGTCGTACTTGCCATAGTGCTGGAAGGTTCGGGAGCGTCGATCAGGGTTTGCGATCTTGCTGTCACCGATAGGCCCGACAAGACAGCCGCCGCCAAAAACAGCAACATCGTCCTGCTCGCCTTTGTGTCCAGAGGCGCTTTCACCAATTGACTCCCTGACCTGCCTTCCTGGTTCCCGTGGAGCATGTGCCGGGATTGCGGATTCCGTCTTTTCATGAATGGCGTCAAGGTCTCTCCTCAGATCAACTGCACATCAGATCGGCGCGCATCGCTGTCCATCACGGATGTCCGCGCTTACCTGAGTTCATTGAGATCTTGGCAGATTTTGGGCGTTCATTAATGGTCTAATTTGCTCGGAACAGCACTCCGCGCGCCCCGCGCTGGACATGAGCAAAACAGACCAGACACCTGTCAGGACAAGGCGCAAAATAAGATGTGCTTGAGTGTAATTGCTCTCATAGCATGGAGCGGTCTGCTCCAACTGCGACGCCGGGTCTTCCTAAAGTTGCTCGGAGGCGCGTTGCCGATGCCGGACCACTGGGTACGCTTTCGTCATTCAGTCCGAAGCGCCTCCTCAAAGGTCCTCGATGGGTTCGCCACAAAGACCAGTTCCTTCCAATCCAGCGTGGCGCTTTCCGTGGCATTCACCCACCACACCGAGCAGGCCATTTAGAATGGGGTCCCCTATTGAAAGACCGAGACATTCCAAGCACCTTCAACTGCGTGGCTTTCCTTGCAAGCGCCGGGCTTGGCCGCAGAATTGTTGAGTTACAACCGAAAGACACCTTCTTTTCCCAGGGAGATGCCGCCAACACCGTTTTCTATCTCCAAAAGGGCCGGGCGAAACTCACGGTCGTGTCACAGAACGGCAAAGAAGCCACCATCACGCTTTTCACTGAAGGCGACTTCGTTGGAGAGGAATCCCTTGCGCAGATTCCCGGGCTGCGTCTGGCGACAGCCTCTGCGGTGAACGCGTGCGTTGCACTCAAGATCACACGCGACGAAATGGCCCGCGTGATGCACGATGAACCTGCCTTCGCCGACCTCTTTTTCAAATTCCTGCTCGCCCGTAGCATGCGAACCCAAGCCGATCTTGTCGATCAGCTTTTCAATTCCAGCGAAAAGCGCCTGGCGAGGATTCTGCTTTTGATGGCGGAGTTTGGCAAGCCTGGGGAACGGGACACTTTCATTCCCCCGATTTCGCAAGAGACACTGGCCGGAATGATCGGCACTACCCGATCCCGCGTCAGCTTCTTCATGAATCGCTTTCGCAAGCTCGGATTTATCAACTACGACGGCCGCATCCAGGTTAATAAGTCCCTTCTCAATGTAGTGCTTCTCGACCAGTTTCCTGGGCACAACGCCCAAAAGCCAGCCATTCCCAGGCTCGAGGCGATTCTAGAGCCCGTCCTGCCGGTCGTGGAAACGATCTTGAAGCCAGTCCGCCCCTTGGTTCGCACGATTCTCAAGCCGGTCATTCCAATCGTCGGCGCGATCAAGCGCAAATTGGCGCCCAAAGAACCAGAGGCATGAGCCGAATCAGTCCGGTCGTATGACTAGATTGCCGTGTTCCCTGCGACCGCCAACAAAGCAGCCGCCCCGTATGATGATCAATCTCCCCCAGCAACGCCTCGCGATCGGAGTGGTGGCCGCCTCTGTCTTTGCGTTCTTCGGAACGCCGATGGCGCCGGCCCAGCAACTCGATGCGACATCCGTGATTCAGCAGGTAGACGCAGCGGTCAGAGCCCGAATTGAGAATCTTGTGGGATACACGGTGACCGAGCACTATGCCGTGTACAGGGGGGCCGACGAAATCCATCCGGTCGCCGAAATGACGGTGAACACAACCTACCGGAAGGATTCGGGCAAGAGTTACGCGATCGTCTCGCAGACCGGCTCGGAGATTGTGCGAAACCTGGTGTTGGGTGCGATTCTGGAGAATGAGAAGCACATCAACCAACCCAGCATCCGCGAAGGGGCGTGGATCACTTCTACAAATTACGACATGAGATTGCAGCCCGGTGGAATCCAGCCGCTGGACGGACGAGACTGCCTGGTTCTGACCTTATCCCCAAAGCGCAAGGAATCCTATCTTCTCCAAGGTCTTCTGTGGGTAAACGCCAAGGATGGGTCCATCGTTCAGGTTCAAGGAACGGCGTCAAAGAATTCTTCGTTGCTCACGGGCCCTACGCAGATCATGCGTCAGTACACGAGCCTGAGCGGATTTCCGGAAGCTACTCATGTTAGAGCGGTATCCAAGAGCTTTATGCTTGGTCAGACAATCGTAAAAATCGACTACCAGAACTACCAGATTCAGCTTCGCCCACCCCTATAGGCACAGGCTTTATTCATACTGTCGATTTCGATCCTCACCCTTGCGAACTGTAACTCGTTGGGGTAAATGGATCTTACGCTCTCAGGATCAGTGTGCCCGGTCAGGCTTGGGTAGCGGAAGCGGTGCAGATTCCAACTGGTCCAGATCGGACAGCACTCGTTGCCAACGCGTAGCGTCCTTTCGGGTCTCGATCGGCAGAGACAGGTCGGAATAGAAACCAAGAATGTTTTCGCGCAGTTGGGGCGTGGTCAGATTGAATTTCCGTTCCGACAACTGTGCGAGCAGGCTGGCATACGATTCATCCGCCAACGAGTATTCCGCTGCTTTGGTTGCTTCGCCGCTGTCGAGATCGCAGTTGGGCAAAACCAGCTCGTGTGTCCGCACTGCTTCAAGAAACGCGTGGTAGTGATCGGTGGTTGCATCGATGCTTTTGATATATAGATCTTCGGTTTGCGGAGTTGGGTTGTTGAACCCGAGTCCCTTGAACGGGCCGACCTTTGGAATGAATCGGAAGAACAGGGCCACCACGCGCGTTCCTAGACCGGGCCTGGTATAGGTCTTGCCCCACTCTCGCTCGTAGTCGGAACGCGATAGGCGATACAGAAATTTCTGTCTCGCAAAGTTTGGCGTCTCGCGCATCAGGTCCTTCTTGTGCGTTTGCAGGGCAACCTGTGTCATGCGCGGAATCAAGCTGCTCACAAAGAAGCGATAGGAACCGACCGCCATGTCCTCGTTCTTGAGAACGTCTTTCAACTCCAGCCCATACACAATGGGGAAGACCCTTTCCAGCAGCGGCTCGGAAACCTCGAATCCGATAAAGTCGTGATAGTGCATGGGTGCGTATCGATTTTTTGCGACTTGCAGCGTGTCAAACCCAAACTCGGTTTTCAAGTGTGCGGTTGTGTCCTGGGCATAGCGGACGGACTTGCCGAATTTTGCCCGCAGCTTCGGATACGCAATCGCAACCGACTGATTGACGGCGGGATGGCCGGCGATGTCGGACGCATAGTGCGACAGCGCGCCCAGCGCAAAGGCGTACTCGTTGGCATCCTGACTCTGGGCAATCAACTCGCTAACAAAATCGCCGCTGCGAACATAGTGCACCAGATTGCTGAATTCCCGGTTGCCGAACGGATAATAGCCAAGATCCTGGATGACCGAGCCCCCATAGGCATAGGCATGCGCTTCCCGAATCTGGTCTTCCGTGAGCCCCGGATAGCGCTGCAGCAAGAGGGATCGAATCTGATTCGTCCACAGCAGATCGACGATCTCTTCATGGGTCAGTACGGAGTAGGCAAACGATCCGGCGCTGCACATCAGCACCACGAGAACAATTGCTGCGGCGCGAAACACACAAAGAGGCCGCCCCCCGATCACGGCCGGGGTGAATGTCAGGAACTGTTTCAATGTTCAGATCCGTCCAAGCAGCAGGAGGATGACGACAATCACGAGCACGAGCCCCAACCCTCCGGACGGATAATAGCCCCAACTTCTGCTATGCGGCCACGTGGGTAGAGCGCCAACCACCACCAGGATCAGGATCACGATCAACACGATTCCAAGCATGTTCCACTCCTACGGTCATCGCACGCGCAAGGGTTATTCCCGTGTTCGGAAGCAGACCGCAATCCCGGAGCGAAGTGCTCAGCAGCGGATTGGGCAGTGACCGCGTGCGTTGGGAGGGAGAAGGCCAGGCTACGCCACCCTCTGCAAGGCACGCGCGTCTCACACGGTTTGGCCACGATCGGCGCGACTGATTGAGTTTTTCATTTCGCAATCGCGTCGTCTGAGCAATTGAATACAACGAGGGATTCGCCGTTCGCTCGGAAAGAAGGCGTCTGCGGTGGCGGCCTGCGGATGTTTCGGCCACTGCGCGCGGGCGGCTCACCGGCGCCCAGCGTTCAGGGGGCAAAAACGCAAAAAAGTCCCCAGAGAGGCAGAATGCCCCGGGACTTATTTTTCTTTTAAGTTGTTGAGAAGGTGTTGGAGGCGCGGGCCGGGATCGAACCGGCGCATAAAGGTTTTGCAGACCTCTCCCTTACCACTTGGGTACCGCGCCTTGGCAGGGCCGTCTTTTAAAACTAGGTGCTGTTCGCTCCAAACCATCTTAGCCAACCCGGCTGGCGCCGGAAGACGGAATGGAGCGGGAGACGAGATTTGAACTCGCGACCCTCGCCTTGGCAAGGCGATGCTCTACCACTGAGCTACTCCCGCGTACAAAATTGAGTATACCGGGCGACCGAAATCAGGTCAAACTGCCGCCGGTTTTATGGTCGTCTCCAGAAAGGCGAGAGTCGATTTTGCGCCCTTTTCTTCCCGCACAATCTCCCCATCGCGCATGTACAGAATGCGGCTGGCAATGGCCGCAGCCTCTGGATTGTGGGTAATCATCAGCGTGGTCTGCCCTAGCTCCTGATTCGACTTGAGCAGCATTCGCAGCACCGCGTCGGAATTTTTCGTATCCAGATTGCCGGTCGGCTCGTCCGCCAACACAATGGCCGGGCGCGAAATCAACGCCCGCGCAATGGCCACCCGCTGCTGCTCGCCGCCGCTCAGTTCCGAAGGCCGGTGCTTGAGGCGTCCCCGAATCGACAAAAGATCGCTCAGGTGATCCAGATACGCGCGATCCAGCGGTTCCTTGCGGCCGCTGACGGAGTACGCAATCTCGATATTGCCCATGGCCGAAAGTGTCGGCAGCAGGTTGAATTTCTGGAAAACGAAGCCGATTCGCTGCTTGCGCAGGCGCGTACGCTCGGCGTCGTTGAGCGTGGCAAAGTCGATGCCGTCGATCACCACCCGCCCGTGCGTGGCTTGCGTCAGCCCGCCCAGCAGGTAAAAAAGCGTGGACTTGCCTGAGCCCGAGGGGCCCACAATGGCCACAAACTCTCCGCGCTCAATGGTAAGCGACACCCCGCGCACGGCGGGGACCTGGATTCGGCCTGCCGTGTAAACCTTGGTCAGGTTCTCGGCAACAATGATCGGCGAAGACTGTTCGGGCTGCACTGGTTCATTGTAAATGGGCTTCTGCCCGCCCGCTCCTCGAGAGTCCGGGCAGAAGCCCTAAAATGAAGAAGTATCGATCTCCAATCAAGGATTCCCCTCCATGCCTGTTGATCTGAACCCCTCTCTCGTGACCGCGCTGGAAGCTGCTGCCTCCCAGGCTGGCTTGGTCCTGCTCTCCGCCTCCACTGGCAGCGATTTCCACCAACAGCCCACAGCACTCTTCCAGCTTGGCCTACCCGGCACCGAAGGCCGCAGCCTCCGCCTGGAACTGACATCCGCTTTCGACTTCAACAAGCCGCACCTTCTGCCGGAGATGACCGCCCACTTGGCCGCCGAGGCCAAGCGCCTGCGCAATCCCCGGCCCGAGTGCTACGTCACCCTGGGCGGCCTGCCCCTGGCTTTTGGCCAGTTCGCCTGGCCCTTCCACCGCTCCACCTCCGGCGCCGACACCTACGTCGTCCACGGCCAGGTGGGCTTGGCCGACGGCGGAACCCGCGGCCTGCACGCCAAAATTGCCGCTTCGGTGACCCTGACCTTTGCCGAGATTGTGCAAGCCATGGAACAGCCCTACGCCGAGACCTTCGTCTACAACGCGGTCCGCAAGACCGTCGACATGGGCCAGTTGGAGTTCCTCAAATCCGGCAATCGCCAGCCCGTGCCGGTGACCACCCGCTACTACAGCCGCTGGCAAAAGAAGTTTCTGTTCACCGAGACCAACGATGCCGAGCGCCTAGCCTACCTGCTGCGCAAGGTCTACTGGCTCTCTGGCGTGCTGGGCGAGAGCAAGCCGGTGTGGATCGCCGACCCGCGCGACGCGCAGTACCTCAACACCACTGAGGCGGACCTGCTGCGCATGGCGAGCGACGAAGCTGGCCAGGGCCTGCTCACGCTGGACGGCGAGTTTGCCGCGGCCACCCCGCAGTTGCTGGCCCGCGCGCCGGAGTATCGAGCCACGCTGGAAGAGTCGTTGAGCTTCACCAAGCCCCAGTTCAACGAGTCGATGCGCTCCGGCCAAGCCAATATGTAGGGATTCGCCCCAACGCCAAAAACAGGAAAGGGACGGGTTGCAGTCCGTCCCTTTCCTGCTTTTGCGCTCTTGCGTGGCTTATTGCAGCGCCGCCCCGCACCCGGCACAGAACCGCGACCCCGGCGCATTGGTCCGCTGGCAGCGCGGGCAGGCCTGCAACGTCCCTGGCTGCATCTGCGTCTGCGGTTGGGCCTGCGGCTGCGGCGCATAGGGCGGCACGTTCATCGGCTGACCCCAGCCCGGCATGGAGATGCCCAGCACCGCCGCAATCCCCGCCGCCTGGAAGGCGTTGAACTCCCGCACCCGCCCCGGCATGAAAAAGCACTCGATAAAGCCGAGAAACGTGGTGATCCCCGTCCAGCAGAAGCAGCAGTAAAGAACTCCCAGGCCGGTCCGCCGCAGATAAAAGTGGTGGAGGCCGAAGGTGCCCAAAAACAGCGCCAGCAGAATGCCCACGACCTCGTCGCGGCGCACTGCTTCATATTGCTGATAGAAGATGGCTTGCGGGTTCGGGTACGGTGCGCTGCTCATGGCGGAATCTCCTTGCTCTGGCTTCAGGATACGCAGTTTATCGTCTCCGGGTTCCCCAGTTCACCCCCGCATTCAAACCAGAGCGGCTGCCAGCTCTTTCGCTCTCCGCACCGTCGCCCCCATCCGCGCATCCAATCCGGTATGAAAGCACCGATCCCTTCCGCCTCCGCCAGCGGCACGTTCCTCATCGGCGGCGACCTGCCCGTCAACCGCCTTGGCTACGGAACCATGCGCCTGGTGGGAGAGGGAGCCTGGGGCGAGCCCACCGACCCGCTGGAGGCTCGCCGCGTGCTGCGCCGCGCCGTCGAGCTGGGCGTCACCCTCATCGACACCGCCGACGCCTACGGCCCGGAGATTGCCGAGCGGCTCATCGCCGAAGCGCTCCATCCCTATGCGCCTGGCGTGGTCATCGCCACCAAAGGCGGCATTACGCGGCAAGGACCGTCCAAATCCGAGTACGTGGGCCGCGCTGGATATTTAATCCAGTGTGTCGAGATGAGCCTGCGACGGCTCCGCGTGGAGCGTATCGACCTCTACCAGCTCCACCGCATCGACCCGCGCACGCCGCTGGAGGAGTCGCTGGGCGCGCTGAAGGGGATGCAGGAACAGGGCAAGATTCGCCACATCGGCCTGAGCG
>Ga0224529_1000078_pt1 | contig 70503 bp, 53 predicted proteins | sample CBST50metaG_FD_179893 | JGI IMG/M metagenome (GOLD analysis project Ga0224529, IMG submission 179893) | Peat soil microbial communities from Stordalen Mire, Sweden - C.B.S.T50 | ecosystem: Environmental > Terrestrial > Soil > Wetlands > Peat | place: Sweden: Norrbotten County, Stordalen Mire...
GCTCGCCAACTCGAAGCGCTTCCCGAGGGTTGGGGCATTGTCTTCGACGATGTAGCTGCCGGACTCTACGCTTTGGGTGTAGCATCCTTGTTACATCTGTGGGTTTAGGTCGGAATATGCCACGTGCAAGCATCCAATCCGCTGCTGAAGCCTTGTCCGCGCCGCGCATCGACGACATTGTGCCCGCCGCCGCGCTGCCGCTCGGTGAAATCGAACTGATAGGGGCCAACCTCGGCCCCTATTCTTCCGGTCCGCCCGACGTCCTGGTCGATGGCCAGGCAGCCCATGTGCTCATGAGCCGCCCCTCGCGCCTGGTGCTTCGCGTCCCCGAAGAAGCCGGCACCTGCCTGATCGAAGTCCGCAACTCCGCCGGCTCCAGCAACGCCGCGCCCTTGCGCGTGGCCCGCCAGCTCTCCGAGGGACTGCACCCGGTCACCAACCCCGCTGTCAGCCGCTCGGGCATGATCTACGCCACCATCTCCGGCCCCCGTGGCAAAGAGACTCCGGTTTCTGTGGTGCGCGTCAGCCCCGATGGGCGGGGCACGCCCTTCGTCACCGGCATCCTGAACGCCACCGGACTGGCCTTCAACCCCGACGGCGACCTCTTCGTCACCTCGCGCGCCGAAGGCACTGTCTACCTGATCGACCCTTCCGGCGAAACCACCATCTACGCCGAGGGCATGGGCGTAGCCACCGGCGCAGCCTTCGACAGCGACGGCAACCTCTTCGTCGGCGACCGCAGCGGAACCATCTTCAAGATCGATCCCCAGCGCCGCATCTTCGTCTATGCCACCCTCGAGCCCAGCATCTCGGCCTATCACCTCGCGGTCAACGCGGAGGGCATCCTCTTCGTCACCGGCCCAACCCTCAGCTCCAACGACTCCATCTGGGCCATCGACACCCATGGCGAAGCCCGCCCCTGGTATCGCGGACTGGGCCGTCCCCAGGGCCTGGCGCTCTCCAGGGACGGCGACGTCTACCTGGCCACCTGCCTTCATGGCCAGCGCGGAATTGTGCGCGTCACCCCGCGCGGAGACGCCAATCTCGTACTCGCCGGAGCCAACCTGGTCGGTCTGGCCTTCTCCCCGCTCGGCACCGCCATTTTGGCCACCAGCGAGGCGGTTTATGATGTGGACTTGGGAGTCGAGGGGTTGAGCCTTTTTTAGCTTCTAGCTGCTAGCCTCCAGCTTCCAGCCTGTGCGGTGCGCGTTGATCCCGCAGGCAAACGCCAAGACTTTGTCCCCGCACCATTCAAGCTAGAAGCTGAAAGCCAGGAGCTAAGGGCTGCTTTTATGAAATCCGAAATCATCGCCGTCGGCTCCGAGATGCTGACCCCCTTCCGCCAGGACACCAACTCCCTTTACCTGACCGGGAAATTCAACGAACTGGGCGTCACCGTGGCCTTCAAGACCATCGTCGGCGACCGGCTCAAGGACCTGGTCGGCGCCATCCGCACCGCCCTGGCCCGCACCGACATTGTCGTTCTGATGGGCGGCCTCGGCCCCACCGAAGACGACCTCACCCGCGAGGCGGTTGCCGCAGCCCTCTCGCTGGCTTTGCGCCGCGACGCAGACCAGGTCGCCAGCCTCCATGTCCGCGCCGCCGCCTGGCGTATTCCCATGCCGGAAAACAACCTCAAGCAGGCTGACGTTCTTGAAGGCGCCGTGGTTCTGCCCAACGCCAACGGAAGCGCTCCCGGCCAGTGGCTCGACACCATCTTCTCCGGCTACCGCAAGCTCCTGATGCTCGTCCCCGGCCCTCCCAGCGAGTGCTGCCCGCTCTTTGAAGACGAGTGCGTGCCCCGGCTGCGCGCCGTCCTGCCGGTCCACCACATCGCCATCCGCACCCTCAAGGCCGCCATGATTCCCGAGTCGCAGGCCGACAAGCTGCTGGCGCCCATCTACAAGCCCTACACCGACGTGGAAACCACCATCCTGGCCCACACCGGCGACATTCAGCTCACGCTGCTCTGCGCCAAGTCGAACCCCGAAGCAGCCCACCAGCGTGTAGACGAGTTGGCCAGCCACATGGAAGAAGCTCTGGAAGACTGGCTCTACTCCTCCGACGGCGAATCCCTCGAACAGATTGTTCTTTATTACCTCGGGCTCCGCCAGGCCACCCTCGCTGTCGCCGAAAGCTGCACCGGAGGCATGATCGCCGAACGCATCACGCAGGTTCCGGGCAGTTCGCGCTCGTTCCTGGGCGGCGCCATTGTGTACTCCAACGCGCTGAAGATCGCCTTCGCCAACGTCCCGCCCGACGTCCTCTCCAGCCACGGCGCGGTCTCCCCGGAAGTCGCCGAAGCCCTCGCCAAAGGCATCCGCCAACGCACCGGCTCCACCCTCGGCCTCGGCGTCACCGGCGTCGCCGGCCCCTCTGGCGGGACGGAAGCCAAGCCGGTCGGGCTGGTCTACATTGCCCTCTCGGACGCCCAGAAAACCGAGGTGGTCGAGAAGAACTTCCGCGGTGATCGCGACCGCGTCCGCCAATGGGCTACCCAGCAGGCCCTCGACCTGATCCGCCGCCGGCTAAGGTAAGCGTCCGCCGGCTCCTGCCACTCCAGCAGAAAGACTCCCCGATTTCGAGCGTTTTTGTGCCAAAAAGAGGGCGTTTTGGGCAAAAATCGGGCAAAAACAGGGGAAAATGGGCACTTCCATTTACTCATCGGACAATAGGTAAATTTTACAAGTAGCTCATTATTAGTGCTTTAATTTTTATTTGGCAATGAAAATGCGGTTAAAAACAATAGGGGGGTGGGTGTATCCCTTGATTTTCCCGATTTCCTGGCCGGAAATCGGGGTTTTAGCGTTTATTTTTATTGTGCGCCGGCGGGGGCTAATTATCTGCAACCACCTGCGGTGGGGCCAACTGCCTTCGGCCGGTCCGCGCCAAAAACAGGGGTCAGGGGTCAGAGATCAGAGATCAGGGATCAGAGATCAGGGGTCAGGGGTCAGAGATCAGGGGGCAGAGATCAGGGGTCAGGGGTCATTGCGGTGAATCCGAAGTTCGTTGAAGAACAACTGCAGATCTTTCGACTCCGTTTGGCCAAAAAGCCGGCCAAACTACGCTCAAGATGACAGTGCAACCCTCAAGATGACAGTGCAACCCTCCAGATGACAGTGCAATGCCGATGCGAACTTGAGACTCAGGACAATGGCTACTGGCTTCAAGCCCAGTCTATGATCAAAAGCGTTCAAAAGTGAACAGACCGCATCTCGCGCTTTTATCACAATCAAAAAATGTGTGCTCTTCAGCGCGCAACCAGAGATCTTTGCTCGTCGGGCCACGCAGAACATGAAGCTCCGCAATGGTGAAGAGATTGAGCAAGAGACCAACGAAGACTGTTCTGCTGATCGAGAACGATGCCGAAGAAGCTCGTCTGGTCCAGGATATGTTGAGCCACCAGGGTTCCTACTCCTTCACATTGACTCGCGTGGAAAGCATGGCGGCCGCCGAAGCGTACCTTGCCGGGCACTCGGTCGGCGTCGTGCTGCTGGACCTGGATTGCCACGACGCGCCGGGCGCGAAGGTGGTGCTGCGGATCCGCGCCGCGGCGCGCGGCGCCTCCATTGTGCTTCTATCCAGTGAAAAGGACGAGCCGATCGCCATACGCGCCATGGAGCATGGCGTGCAGGATTATCTGATCAAGGGGCAGATTGAACCGCACGAACTGATGCGCGCCCTGCGCAATTCCGTCGCCCGCAAAATTCTGGAAGAGAACCTGTTCAATGAAAAGAATCGCGCCCAGATCACGCTGGACTCGATTGGCGATGCCGTGATCTGCACCGATGAGGCCGGAAACATCACCTTCCTCAATCCCACTGCAGAAAGGATGACGGGCTGGGCAATGAAGGAGGCGGCAGGCAAGCCGTTGACCGAGTGTTTTCGGATCCTGGACGCGTTGACGGGCAAAACTGCCTCCAACCCTACGACCAATGTGATCGAATACGGCCGGACCACCCATTTGCCGGTGAATTGCATCCTGACCCGGCGAGACGGGCATCAGATTTTTATCGAAGACTCGGTTGCCCCTATTCGGGGCAGCGACGGACAGGCTGCCGGATCGGTTCTGGTGTTTCGCGACGTGACGGTGGCGCGGGCGCTGGTGGAGCAGGTCGCCCATCTGGCCGAACACGATCATCTGACAGGACTTCCGAATCGACTGTTGCTGAACGACCGCCTTAACCAGGCGATCGCCATGGCAAGCCGCAATAAAAACTTGATGGCGATCCTGTTCCTGGACCTTGATAACTTCAAGCATATCAACGACTCGCTCGGACATCCAGCCGGCGACAAACTGCTCCAATCCGTGGCCGGGAGGCTGCTGAGATGTGTCCGGGCCCCCGACACGGTCAGCCGGCAGGGCGGGGATGAATTCGTGCTGCTGCTCCACAACCTGCGGCACGCCGAAGATCCTGCCACTACCGCCAGAAGAATTCTGAATGCGCTCAAAGAAGCCCATTCCATCGAAGGCCACGATCTCCATGTCACGGCAAGTATTGGGATAAGCGTCTTCCCCGAAGACGGCATGGATGCGGAAACACTGCTGAAGAACGCCGATACCGCCATGTACCAGGCCAAGGAGAGCGGGCGTCAGAATTTCAGGTTCTTCAAGCCGGAGATGAACATCAAGGCAGTGGAGCGGCAATCCATGGAGGAGGACCTGCGGCGCGCCATCGAACGGCACGAGTTCACGCTGCACTACCAACCAATCGTCAATCTCAAGTCCGAATCCATCACCGGGGCTGAGGCGCTTCTGCGCTGGACCCACCCCACCCAAGGGTTTGTCCCGCCGGCCGCATTTATCCCGGTTGCGGAAAACAGCGGCCTGATCCTGTCCATCGGAGCGTGGGTTCTGCGCGAGGCTTGCAGGCAAGCGAAAGCCTGGGCGGATGCGGGCTTGCGCCCGATCATGATCTCCGTCAACGTCTCCGCGCTCCAGTTTCGAAGCGAGGGCTTTCTGGACAGTTTGACCGCGATCCTGAAGGAAACCGGCCTGAGACCGGAATCCCTCATCCTCGAGGTTACGGAGAGTGTACTGATGGAGCGTGCCAAACGCGGGATACTCACGCTCAGAATCCTGCGGGAAAAAGGGGTGCAGGTGGCAATCGACGATTTCGGTACGGGCTACTCCAGCTTGAGTTACCTTCGTGAGTTCAATGTCGACTCGCTCAAGATCGACCAGTCGTTTGTCCGCGAGATCGCCACGACCTCGAACGAAAAATCCATCGTGAGCGCAATCATCAGCATGGGCCGGAGCCTGGGGCTCAGGGTGGTTGCCGAGGGCGTTGAAACGCCAGAAGCTCTGGCGTTTCTGAAGGCTCAAGATTGCGATGAGGCGCAAGGCTACTATTTCAGCCCTGCGATCCCCGCAGCGCAGTTCGCCGAGCTACAAAAAATGCAGGTGAATTGATTTCAGTGCGGTTGCGTTTCGGTGGAAAATCCTCAACCAGTTACGCCCGGTACCGCGGGCGAAGGCACAATCTCCTCCCGGCCCGACTTGATCGACTTCTTCAGCGCTTTCACTGAGTGCGCGAGTTCCTTTGCGGACTGCTCATGTGCCGTGGCTCGGTCATCTTTGGTATGGGAGGTAGCGGCGACTGTGTGCTCGTGCTCTGAGTGGTTCTGCAACTCTGCAATGCGATCGTGGGTGCTCTGGGGCATGGTCTTCTCCTGATTCCGCAGTGCTCGATTTCGGGCGGCTCCGGAAACTCAAGGTATTCCCTCCCGACGCCCGCATACTGAGCAATCCGGGACAAGGCAGGGATCAGGGGTCAGGGGTCAGAGATCAGGGATCAGTTGTCAGGGGGCAGGGGTCAGATTCAGCGCGATCTACGGGAAGACCGCAGTTGGCCCCACCAATGTCCATTCCGCGCCTTTTTTCTGGCGCGGACCAGCCAAAGGCAGTTGGCCCCACCGCAGGTGGCGCAGGTGGCGGGTGGAGAATGCGGTAAGCTGGGGAGAGTACGGACGTGACTTCCCTTCCCGCATCAGGTGACCCCCTTGATCGTCGAAATTGAGCATCTGACCAAGATTTACGAGTCCAAGCTGCGCGTGGTGGCCGTGGATGGGATCGACCTGGAGTTGAAGCAGGGCGAGATCTTCGGCCTGCTGGGGCCGAACGGCGCCGGCAAGACCACCACAATCTCCATCGCCACCACCCGGACCCTGCCCACCAGCGGCGCCGTGCGGATTGCCGGCGTGAACGTGGTCCAGCATCCGGCCCATGCGCGGCGGCTGATCGGCGTGGTGCCCCAGTACAACACCCTGGACCGCTCCCTGACCGTCTACGAGAACCTCTACTTCCACTGCCGCTACTTCGGCATGAGCCACGGCCAAGCCAAAGCGCGCTCGCTCGAACTGCTGACGCAATTCATGTTGACGGAGCGCAAGGGCGTCTATCCCGGCCAGCTCTCGGGAGGTCTGGCACAGCGGGTGCAGATTGCCCGCGCCATCGCCCACCGGCCCACCGTGCTTTTCCTGGACGAGCCCTCCGCCGGACTGGACCCGCAGAGCCGCATGGCCATGTGGAGCGCTGTCGAGGGGCTGCGCAAGGAGGGGATCACGGTGCTGCTGACCACCCATTACATGGAAGAGGCCGACTCGCTCTCCGACCGGCTGGCCATTATCGACCACGGCCGCGTTCTGGCGCTGGGAACGCCGGAAAAACTCAAATCGACCTTCGGGGCCAAAACCATCTTCGACCTCAAATTGCGGTCACGAGACGGACTGGAGGCGCTGGCAGCCACGCTGAACGCCCGCCCGGACGTAACCGATGCCGAAGTGACGGCCGAAGGACTGCGGGTGATTGCCGCCAGCTCCGACGGCCTGCTGCCGGAACTGGTGCAGGCGGCCGCGGGTCACGGCCTGCGCGACCTTGCCATCACCGAACCCAGCCTGGAAACGGTCTTCATTCAATTGACGGGGAGGGACCTGCGTGAATAGTGCCGAAACAAGTGTCAATGCTCAAGGTTCAGGCATTTTTCTGAAGTCTTTCATGGGGCTGCTTTTCCGCGATCTGCGCGTGCTGACGCGGGAGTTCGTTCCCTTCCTCATGCGCGTGGGGATGCAGCCGCTGCTCTTTCTCTTCGTCTTTACCGCCGTTTTGCCGCGCATGGCCGGCGGCAACCCGATGGCCTCCGCGGGCGGCGCCAACTTCGGCGTGGTTCTGCTGCCGGGCCTGATGGCCGTAGCCATCATGTTCACCGGCATCGCCGCCGTGGCGCTGCCGCTCTCCAACGAGTTTGGCATCACCCGCGAAATCGACGACCGCGTCATGTGTCCGCTGCCGCTCTGGGCCGTGGCGCTCGAAAAGGTCATCTTCAGCTCTTTGCAGAGCATCATCGGCGCGCTGCTGGTGATTCCCATGGCCTACTACATCCCCGCTGTTCCGGTCCACGCCGACGTGCACAATTGGCCGCTGCTGGCCCTGGTGATGATCCTCTCCAGCCTGCTCACCGGCTCGCTGGGCCTGGCCATTGGCTCCTTTGTCAGCCCCAAGCAGATCGGCCTGGTCTTCTCCATCATTCTGGTCCCCATCACCTTCCTGGGCTGCGTCTACTACACCTGGGCCGGGCTGGACAAGATCCACTGGCTCCAGATAGCCGTGCTCTTCAACCCCATCGTGTATATGAGCGAAGGCCTGCGCGCCTCAGTGACTCCGAGCATTCCCCACATGCCCTGGTGGGCCATCATGACCGCGCTTGTCTTTTTCACCGCGGTGCTGGGACGTTTGGGACTGCGAGGCTTTTTAAGGAGAGTGTTGTCCTAGTTTGGGACCGGGTCAAGGTTTGAAACCGGGTCAAGGCTGCAACGTCTTTCACCGGCGAACCCGGACCGGATTGCGCTACCCTCAATGGAGGGGCGCGCGTTGAAGCCGTGCGTCCCCAAAAACGAAACGAGCCCCAAAAGCATTGTCGAAAGCCCTAAAAACCGGGAGGATTGAGCTTTTGCGCCAAGGAAACGCGCGCGTCCTGGCTCTGCTGACGCCGGTCCTGCTTCTGCTGGCAGGTTGCGGCGGGAACTTTGTCGCCGCCAACCCCTCCAACGCCACCTTCTTCATCGCCCCCGGCGTCGGCTCCATCGACACCAACTGCACCGGCTGCAACGCGGCCAATCTGGGCGCCGGATCGGTCGAGCAGTTCTCCGCGACCCTCTCCGCCGGCGGACAGGCGCCTGTCCTCTGGTCGGTCTCCGGCGGCGATCCGGTGAGCGGCCCCGGCGTGATCCGCGCCAACGGCCAGTACACTCCGCCCAGCTACCTCACCGCGGATCGGGCTGAGGTGCAGGTCACCGCAACCCTCGAGTCGGACCCCGCCCTCCGCGCCACCTCCATGCTCATTGTGACTCCCGGCTTTCTGCAGCCGCTCACGCCGGAGAACGCGGCCCTGGGCGCCAATGGCAGCTTGGCGGTCACCGGCATTCTTGCGGAAGCCGGCGGCACAGCGGCCATCCGCTTCGCCCTTTCCGACTCTCCCACCGAGCTGCGCGGCGGACAGGGCTCGCTGGGCGCGGCCAACTGCCAGCGATCGAGCCAGGCCTACACATCCTGCACCGTCACCTACACCGCGCCCTCCGCGGTTCAGGCCACCGGCACAACCTATGTGGTGGCGACCGTGGGCGCCTCACAGTCCAGGACTTCCGCCGTCGTGCTGGTCAATGCCGCCGGCATCAGCAGCAATCCCGCCACGCATCAGGGCCAGGTCTCGAACCAGGTGCTGTTGGGTAGCTCGGGCGGCAACAACACCGACTACGACGCCAAAGGCAGCCAAATCGTGGACTGCTGCGGCGGCACGCTCGGTGCTCTGGTCGAAGATTCCACGGGCAGGCACTTTCTGCTCAGCAACAACCACGTACTGGCGCGCAGCGACCACGCCAGCATGGGCGACACCATCATTCAGCCGGGACTCATCGACAATAACTGCACGCCCCTTGGCGACGGCCCCGGCGTGGCTCCCGTGGCCTCGTTGTCCGGCTGGCTGCCGCTCGCGTCCAAACAGACCAATGCGGACGCAGCCATTGCGCAGGTGGCTTCGCGTTCCGTCTCGCCCGAAGGCAGCATCCTGGAACTCGGATCCAGGCAGGCGGACGGCGCTCTAGCCGCGGCGCCTCCCGGCATCTCCTCCACCGCCGGCAAGGGCGAATCCGCGTGGCTCGATCTGAAGGTGGCCAAAAGCGGCCGCACCACCGGCCTCACCTGCGCCAGCGTTTCGGCGCTCGATCTGGACATCACCGTCGATTACTTTCTAGATTGCGCGGAGACCAAGCCCTATCTGACCAAGACCTTCACTCGCCAGCTGGCCATCAGCGGCAACGCCTTCAGCGACGCGGGAGACTCCGGCGCGCTGGTGGTGGATGCCGCCAACGCCGAGCCGGTGGGCCTCTACTTTGCCGGCGGCACGGATTCTTCCGGCGTCAGCCAGGCCGTGGCCAACCCGGCCTCCGACGTGCTCAGCGAGTTGGGCGCGCAACGGGGCAATGGAATCGGCTACTCCTTTGTGGGCGCGGCCGATCACGCGGTCAGTTGCCTGAATTACGGCGACAACACCATCCCCGCGGCGGAGAGCCGCACCCTCGCCGATGCCGAGATTGCGCGCGGACAGCAGGCGCTGGGACAGGCCCGCATGCTGGTCTACCCCTCGGGCGGTATCCTGGGAGTCGCCACCGGCAAAAGCCTCGACCGCCCCGGAGAAGCCGCAATTCTTATCTACACCGACGAAAACATGGCCCCGTCCGTGCCCGCCACCGTGGCCGGCGTGCGCACGCTGGTGATTCCCACCACGGCCCGCGCGGTCGCCCTCGGCGCTGCGCCGCAGAACGCTTTCGAGTCCCCCAGAGGAGTTCCGTCCCTGTCCGCCTCTGCCCTCAATGCGGCGGTCGCCCTCAAGCAGCGCCTGGCCGCCCTAGTCATGAAGCAGAACCCCGCCTTCTTCGGCGTGGGGGTCGGCCAGAGCCTCGACAACCCGCGCGACGCAGCCCTGGTGATTTACGTGGACCGCAAGATACTTCCCGCGCAGTTGCCCCCGACCATGGACGGCCTGCGCACCCGCTACATCGTCATGGACCGGCTCCACGTGACCCGCTCCTATGCGGCTCCGTTCAAACCTGCAAGGCACTGCACGCCTCACCCGCCAGCCGGCGGGACCGGCATCTCCGATCCGCTCGGAGTCTTCAGCCTGCATCCATAGCAGCCTGTGGTAAAAGTCCTTTGTAAAATGCGCAAAAGAACAAATGACAGTCTCGGTTTTGACCTAAATTTCCGAGATCTGAAATCGCCACATCAACAGGAGAACTGCTCTAGACTCGGAGCTATGCCATTGACAACAGACAAGGCGATGGCGAAGCGGAGAGTTCCCCGGCGCACACCGCGCGGCCCGCTCGCTCCTGACCGCATCAGGGCCATTCTCAAGGGCCTGGACGAGGCGTATCCCGCCGTCGAGTGCGCTCTCACCCATTCGTCGCCCTGGGAGTTACTCGTCGCGACAATCCTCTCCGCGCAATGCACGGATGTGCGGGTCAATATGGTGACTCCCGAGCTATTCCGCCGCTTTCCCACGCCGCAGGCGATGGCCCAAGCCACTCTTTCTGAACTCGAAGATCTGATCCGCTCCACCGGCTTCTACCACAACAAGGCCAAATCCATTCACGGCGCGGCCCGCAAGGTTGTTTCGGATTTCAATGGCCAGGTTCCGCAAACACTCGCGGAGCTGGTCACCCTCCCCGGCGCGGCCCGCAAAACAGGCAACGTCGTTCTGGGCGTCTGTTTCGGCAAGGCCGAGGGCGTGGTGGTGGACACGCATGTCTTCCGCATTGCCCGCCGCCTTGGCCTCGCCAAAGGCGACACGCCGCAGAAGGTTGAGCAGGAGTTGATGCAGATTCTGCCGCAGAGCCGCTGGATTGCCTTCTCTCACCAGCTCATCCACCACGGCCGCCAGGTCTGCGACGCCCGCAAGCCCAAATGCAACCGCTGCAACCTGGAACAGCTTTGCGAATCGAAGGACAAGACGTGGCGGTCGTAGAGCTACAGTTGTATTTCGTTCAAGTTCTCGGAATGGAGCCATGCCCGGGCCTAAAGGCCCACAGGTTTTGCCCATTTTCAGGGGGTTAAAACCCCCTGCTCCCTCTGGAATCGCCGATCTACAACTGTAGTCCTAGAGCGGAATCAGAATACCCGTGCTCTTGGTTAGACTCTTGAAGGTGGCTTTTTCTTAAGGAAAAAGCCACTTGAGGGGCTTGCGTCTGGGTACATCTATTCTGATTCCGCTGTAGTGTTCTGTCTCTGAATTCCTTTGTAAAATGCGCAAAAGAACAAAAGCAGATTCTTCGCTCACCACCCCCAGAACTCAAAAAACGTTCGGGGCCCCGTTCACTCAGAATGACAATCTCAGTTTTGACCTAAATTTCTGAGACAGGACACGAGCGAAGGTGGACTGAATCGAGATCCCCAAAGTTACGTGGTTTCAGGACGCAAAACCCGCACCACAGCCTCAATCAGACCTGAGATGTGGAAGGAACCGGCTTGAGCGGCGGGTTCCCAACCAAGTTCCCGCATGGTTTGGCTGGTAATCGGTCCTATCGAGATCCCCCGGACTCCCGCAAACGGCCAATCCACATCCGCCGCGCGCGCCGCCTCCGCCAGATGCAGAACACTGGAGGAACTGGTGAAGGTGGCCGCATCGATTCCCTGGGCGAGAGCCTGGCGAAGCTGGACCGCCGCGGCCTCGGGAAGTACGTTCCGGTACGCGTCCGCCACATCGACTTGTGCGCCCGCGCCGCGCAATGCATCGGGAATCACGTCGCGCGCCACGGCCGCACGAGCCAGTAGAACTCTCTTTCCGGCGACCTGGCCGCTCAGCCCTTGCAGCAGGCTCTCGGCGACGTACGATTCCGGAAAAAGAGCAATGCGAAGCCCCGCCTTGCGCGCCGCTTCCGCCGTCGCTGCTCCCACAGCGGCCACCTTCAACGAAGCCGCTTGAGCAAGCCTCAAGCCCAACTCCGTCGCCCGCTCGGCCAGTACACGTACCGTGTTGGCGCTGGTCAGAATCAGCCAATCGTAGCCGTCGAGCTGCCGTAGCGCTGCATCCAGCGGTTCAAAGCTGGCCGGAGGACGAATTTCCAGCACCGGAACCTCGACCGGCTCGGCGCCCAGGGCGCGCAGCCCTTCGCTGAGCTTTCCCGCCTGGTGCAAGGCGCGGGTCACCAGAACCCGTTTCCCGGCCAAAGGCAGCGCACTCACCGCGAGCCTCCCGCCACAGCCTCCAATAAAGGACCGGCTCCCGCCTCGATCAGCATCTTCGCGACCAGCCGCCCCAACGCCTCAGCATCCGAGCCGGCTTGCGGCGCACGGTGGTAGATGCGAACCGCCAGGCCGCTTTCAGGAACAGCGACGACGGCAAAAACCTCATGGCTCACTTCCCCGTTCTCTTCCGCCGATGCCCGGCAGTGGATGCCGATGGGAACCTGGCAGCCGCCGCCCAAAGCAGCCAGCGCGGCGCGCTCGGCGGTGACGGCAAATCGCGTGGCGGCGGCGTCAAGAAACGCCACCGCGGCCATGGTCGCCGCATCGCCCTTTCGCGTCTCGATCCCCAGCGCGCCCTGCCCAGCAGCCGGACAAAAATCCTTCGGCTCCAGCCGTTCACGCACCCACTCGGTCTTCTCCAGTCGGTCCAGTCCTGCCGCGGCCAGCAGGATCGCCTGCACCTGCCCCTCGGCGAGCTTGCGCAGACGGGTGTCCACGTTGCCGCGAAACTCGACCGCCTCGATGTCCGGCCGCAACGCCTTCAACTGCGCTCGCCGCCTCTGGCTGCTGGTGCCCACCCGCGCGCCCAGCGGCAGAGCCGCCAGATTGGCATGATGGACGGACACAAACACATCCCTGGGATCGACTCTGGGCGGCGTCGCTGCCAGCGCAAACGGCTCCGTCAACTCGGTGGGCAGGTCCTTGAGCGAGTGGACCGCCAGGTCGATGCGGCCCTCAGCCAGCGCCTCCTCGATTTCCTTGGTAAACATGCCCTTGGAGCCGACCTGGGCGAAGGTGACCTCCTGCAGCCGGTCGCCGGTGGTCTTGATGATCTCGATCTCGACCGAATGCCCCTGCCCGCGCAGCAGTCCGGCAATGTGATTCGCCTGCCACAGGGCCAGTTGCGAGCCCCGGCTTCCAATGCGCAGCTTCATTTGCGATCCGTCCCGCTGCTCTGACTCATCTCTGCGCCCTCAGCCTTTTCAGAATTTGTCGCCTTCGTTTCACTGTCCTCTGCCGCAACCACCGGTTCCGCTTCGCGCGCACCGTTCGCGGGCAGCGACCACGTCTCGCAGAGTGTCTCCAGCCGGACGGCATCGTTTTCGCGTGCGGCCTGCTTCAAAGCCTGCATAGGCGGATGAAGGAATTTGTTGACCAGGCCGCGGGTAAGCGCCTCCACCGCCGCCGCCTGCTCGGCGCTTAACGAACCCAGCCTGGCCTGCGCGCGCTTCAACTCCGCCTGGCGAATCTCCTCGGCATGCTGCTGCAGAGCCACGATGGCCGGGGCCACATTCACGGTCCGCTGGCGCTGATCAAACCGTTCAACTTCGCCGGCAATCAGCGCCTCGGCGTCACTGGCTTCGCGGCCGCGCTCTGCCATGTGGTCCGCGGCCACTTGCTGCAAGTCGTCGATGTCGTAAACAAAGATGCCTTCCAGCTTGCCCATGGCCGCATCCACGTCGCGGGGCACGGCAATGTCGATAAAAAACATGGGCCGGTTGCGGCGGCGCTGCAGAAAGGTCTGGCCGTGCTCGCGGCGAAAGATGGGATGCGGCGCGCCGGTGGAGCTGATCACGATGTCGGCCTGGCTGGCAGCCTCGTAAAGTTGGTCAAATTGGACAATCTGAGGAACCAAAACCCCCTGAAAAGCCTCCGCCATGCGCCGCGCGCGCTCCAGCGTCCGATTGGTGACCAGAATCTTGCCCGCGCCCTGCTGGACCAGGTGCCGCGCCGCCAGTTCGCTCATTTTGCCCGCGCCCACCAGGAAAACCGTGCGGCCTTGCAGGGAGCCAAAAATCTTGCGCGCCAGTTCGACAGCCACGGAGGCGATGGATACCGAATTCGAGCCGATTTCCGTCTCGCTGCGGACTTTTTTGGCTGCGGCAAAAGTGCTCTGCAACAGGTGCTCAAGCTGCCCGGCCACGGTACCCGAGGCGCGCGCCACGGCAAAGGCTTCCTTGACCTGACCGAGAATCTGCGGCTCCCCGACCACCATGGAATCCAGGCTGGCGGCTACGCGAAAGAGGTGCCGCACCGCCTCCTGATCCCGGTACTCGTAGAGATGCGGGCCGATCACTGCCGGATCAAGGCCGAAGTGTTCCGACAGGAAACCGCTGAGTTGAACCTCGGAATCCTCAACGGCAGCCAGGATCTCCACCCGGTTGCAGGTGGAGACAATCATGCACTCGGTGACACCGGGAACCGCGGCCAGCGCGCGGGTGGTCTCCGGCAGATCGTCGTGGGAAATGGCGATGCGCTCGCGCACTTCAATGGGCGCGGTCTTGTGATTCACTCCGATGAGGGCCAATGTCATCGCGGACCGTACCTGTGCACCTGGCTGATGACGTTGGCCATGAGCACGGCCAGCATCACCAGGAAAACGGCCCCGGAAAGGTAGGCGGCTCTGCGGCCGCGCAGGCCGGCTGAGCGGCGAACGAAGAGCAGGGCCACGTAGATGGCCCACAGGAGGAACGAGGCCACCACTTTGGGATCGCGAAAATAGGCTGCGCCCAGCGCGGACTCCTGCACCAGAACCGCGCCAATGAGCAAGCCCACCGTCATGCACGGAAATCCGAATTCGAGCGTGGCGTGGGCGATGCGCTCCAGGGTGTCCAGCGGCGGAAGCCAGTCCAGAGGCAGCCACCTCGAGTCGCCGCCGGCCTTTCGCTTGCTCTTCAGACGCCGCTCCTGGACTAGATAGAGGACCGAGGCCAGCAGACTGAAGCCCAGAGCCGCGTAAGCAGCCAGCAGGGCGGCGATATGAGCCACCAGCCAGCTCATCCGCACGCCGTTGGATGGAAACACATAACGATCGGGACCCAGCGCGGGAACAAAAACCACAAAAAACGTGATGGGGAGCGCGAAGACTCCGAGGGAGACGGCGTCGTAAATCCACCAGACAACAAAAAAGAGGGCAACAATGGCCAGGCCCAGGATCGACTCCAACTCACGGACTCCTACCGGCATCCAGCGATGCGCCTGAACCAGCATTTCGACGACGGATACAAAATGGAAGAAGAAACCCATGCCAGCCAGGTGGACGCAGGTCTTGCGCCATCGGACCAAGCCGTAGAGAACGGCCGGGAAGACAGCGACAGAAGCAGCCGCGTAGAGGATTGCTGCAACTCGGAGCCAGAGCAGATACATTTCGGTCTTCACCTTAAAGCCGCAATCAACAGTATACTGTGACGCAAATCACTCGCCGTCCTCACCCATGGAGGGCGGTATGCATCCCGATAGAATTCCCGCTCCAACATGCGGCAAGGCCCGGCGGGTAGCCGGGCCTTGCATGTGCGTGTGTGCGTCAAGCAAACGTGGAAACACTTTACGTTGTGAGGCTATCGGCTGGACGGTGGCGCCGTGGTCGGCTCTTTGCCCTGCTTGGCTGGAGTGAGTCCGGGCACCAGAGGCGCGGCCTTTACGTCGCCGGTTGCTGCCTCGTTGAGGTTGATGCCGTAGTGCTGCAAGGTGGTCGCGAGGGTCTGGTAAAGACCGGCGCGATCTCTCGCATAGGCGGCCGTAGCGGAAATCAGATTGTTTTCCGCTACGGACAAGTTGCGCTGCTGCTGGAGGACATTGGCTGAGGTGGAAGCGCCCAACTGCAACTTCTTTACCTCGGCGTCAAGGCTCTGTTGCGCATAATACTGGGCAGCATCTGAGGCTTTCACCTGGGCCCGGTCGTTGGTGAGCGCAAATTGCGCGTTCACCACCTGCATGCGGATCTGGGTGTAGAGCTGCTCCAGGCGAAGTTCCGACTGGCGATACTCAATCAGCGAGCGGGCCTGATCGGCTTGCGCGGGGCGATTCCGAATGGGAATCTGCACATTGAAGCCGAATCCCTTGTCAGGAGAAGAGTTGTTGAAAGAGTTACCGAGCGCGGTTCCGTAGCCGCCCGTGCTTGTGGGGCACGTGCCCCCGTAGAAGCTGCAATCCAGCTTGGGGTTGACGGTGCCTGCGACGCCCGAGCCGCCATAATACCCGAAGACGTCTACGACCGGCAGCAAGGCGTTACGCGCACCGCGCAGCGTGATCTCGTTGTTCTTCACCTGCAGGAAAGCCTGTTCGAGTTCCGGCCGCTGCTGGAAAGCCTGCTTCACCAGATCCTCGATAGGTTGAGTCTCTTCGGGAAGCTGTTCAAGGCTGACGCGATCGGTGGGAATCACTGCCGCAGCCACCAGCGTGGGATCGTTGAGGTTGCGGGCGATGGCCTGCTTGATGATCTGCTGCTGGTAGTTCAGGTTGCTCTGCGAGCTGATCAGGGCCTGCTTGTCAGTGGCGACAGCAGAGTCGGAGTTCACCACATCCAGCGGAGCCAAGGTGCCGATATCCAACTGCTTGCGGTTGTCGGAGGCCAGCTTGGTGCTCTGTTCGAGCGCGTGCTCCTTGGCCTGCACATCCTCGTAGGCGCTCACCAGTCCCCAGTAAATGCTCTCCACCTGGTTGACGGTGTAGAGAATCTGCTGGCGGAAGGAGGAATCGGTGATGCGGCGGTCGTTCAGCGCCTGATAGATAAAGCGCTTGTTGACCCAGATGCCGGCGCCCTGCAACAACTGCTGCGTGACCTTGGCCTGGAAGCTGGCATTGTATTGCGGGCTGAATTCGGTCACCGCGTTGGTCGAGTTGGCGGCAGTGTTGTTCCAGCCAAGCTGGAAGGCGGTGCCGGTCTCGAACCCCTGGTTGTAGGTCACGTCGTAGGTCTTGGTGGTGCTGGTACCGCCCGTGAAGAAGCTGCTCGAAGGCGTGCTCTGCCGATCGTACTGGATGGCAGCCGTAAGACTGGGGTCCAGTGCCTGCGGAGTAGGACCGGCGCCGGAAGTGGAAAGCACTAGGCCGGAAGAGCCGGAAGCTGCGCCGCCCGAGCCGCCGCTGGTGCCGCCAGGACCGCCGCCAGAGGTCAGGGTCGAGGTGCTCCCGCCCTGCGTATTGGAAACAATGCCAGTGTTGACGCCACGGGCCATCATCCCGGCCCGCGTGCGCAAGATATCGGTGTCGGCGATGTCCAGGTTGTAGCGCGCAATCGCGATGTCGTAGTTGTTCTCAAGCGCCAGTGCGAGGGCGTCAGAGAGGCTCAAATAGATCTTGCCGTCCTTGACCAAATCGCCGAACCGCACCGAGTTCACAAAGCTCGCCTTGGGAATCGAAGTGCGGCGGTACGAGTCGAGGGGGTTGCCGAGAAAACGGCCGGCGGGCTGAGAAAAATCGCGCCCCGAGGGACGGAGGTTCAACGGCTCGGTCAGCACGGGGGCCGGGGCCGCGGGCAACTCGGACCCTGCCTTGTCCGTAACCGGGGCTGCTACCTGTTGGGCAAATCCCGAAGGCACTCCCGCCGTCAATGTCAGCATGACGGCCGCGATGGCGCGCAAGCGGTTGCCGGCCTGGCCCCGCCCTGCATCTCCACGATTGGTGCGTGCAGTCTCTTGCTGCTGCTCAAACACACTTGTACCAAACAAATGCATGATTCCTCTCCACTGATTGCTGAGGCATGTGGGGTGCCATTCTTCAAGACGTCCAGATAGCCTCTTCGGACGCATCTTTGTGATTAGAGCATTTTTCGGAATACACGTAGACTTTTTGAGAGCAGTGAAAGGTGACTTTTTCTTCCACCCCACGGACGAAGACCTGTCCGTGGGGCCCCGGTTGAGAAAAAAGCCACTTGAGTGTGTGCTTTCGGTCTACATCAATTCCGAAAATGCTATACCCAGCCGAATTCTCATTTTCTTCCGGTCGCGCGGCGTTGCGCTTATTCGGCAATACGCGCGCTGCCCGATTTTCGTTCCAGGAAGATGATTTCCCGGTTCCGCTCACCATGCTATCTGACGGCCCAACGGTCCGCGAGTGCGGAAAACTGAGTATATCCCACCACCGGTGACAGTTCGCTCCCCCAGCGGCATCGGGTACCCTGTTGACAACGACTTTCATCATGACAGAAGTAGCCCAATCCGTACCCGCGCTGCAAACCTGGAAGCTGACCATCGCCTACGATGGAACGGATTTTCACGGCTGGCAGGTGCAGCCGGGGAAGGCAACCATCCAGGGCGTACTCCAGGCGGCGCTGGGCCGCATCACGGGTGAGACGCCCCTGCCGCAGGGCTCGGGCCGCACCGACGCCGGGGTCCACGCGCTTGCCCAGGTGGCCAGCTTCACGCTGGCGGCTCCCATTCCAGCCGCGAATCTGCACCGCGCCCTGAATCGGACCCTGCCGCCCTCGATCCGGATTTTGCAGGCAAGGACGATGCCCGATTGGTTTCATGCCCGCCACTCGGTGGTAGCCAAAACCTACGAGTACCGCATCTTTCGCGACGAAATCTGCCCCCCGTTCCTCTCCCGCTACGCGTTTGCGTGCCCCTGGCCCCTGGACGTGCAGGCGCTGCGGCAGGCAGCCCGCGCCTTCCTGGGCGAGCACGATTTTCTGAGCTTCGCCGCCACCGATCCCGACCTGACCACGCGAAACCTTGAGCTGGAAGAAAAATCCGAACAGGAAAAATCTGCGCTCCCCCCGCCCACTGTAACCGGCGCCATTCGGACGATTTCTACCTCGGCCTGGGAAGAGCGGCACACCGAGGCCGGCGAGTTGCTGGTCTATTGCGTGCGCGGCAGCGGCTTTCTGCACCACATGGTGCGCAACCTGGTGGGCACCATGCTGGAAGTGGGGCGCGGACAACTGGGACCCGACCAAATGACCCAAATCCTCGCCGCGCGCAGCCGCACCGCGGCCGGGGCGACGGCTCCTGCGCGAGGCTTGATCCTGCACTCGGTCGAGTATCGGGAGCCGGAGATGCCCGAGGATCTCCCATAGGCCGCTTGCCGCCTTGGATGCCTGCTACCCTGAAACCACCTGTATGGCACTCTTCCCCCGCAGCTCGGAGTTCTCCCGCGTGACGGCCCTGGCCGCCTTGCGCCCGGTACATGCCGCATTTGCCTGGCTGCACGGCAATCCCAAAACCATCATGGACTGGCAGACTGAAATGGTGGCCATTCCCGCGCCGCCTTTCGGCGAGCAGGCCCGCTCAGAGTGGCTGGCGGCCCGGTTTACCCAGGCAGGGCTGAGCGGCATCGAAATCGACCCGGCCGGCAACGTTCTGGGATTCCTGCGCGCTGCCAATCTTCCTCCCGAGAGCAGCGGACCGGTGGTGGTACTTTCAGCCCACATCGATACCGTCTTTCCAGCGAAAACGCCCCTCGTTCCAGTGCTGGACGGCGACCGCCTGCAAGCTCCCGGCGCGTGCGATAACGCTGCGGGGGTGGTGGGTATGCTGGCCATCGCGCAGGCGCTGGTGCAGTCCAAAGTGGAACTGCCCGCCCCCCTGCTTCTGGTGGGCAATGTCGGCGAGGAAGGCGAAGGCGATTTGCGCGGGGTGCGCCATCTCTATAACCAGACCGCGCTCGCCGGCCGGATCGCGGCCCACATTGTGCTGGATGGCGCGGGATCTACCTCGGTGGTCACTGAGGCCCTGGGCAGCCGGCGCTACCGCATCACCATCACCGGTCCCGGCGGGCACAGCTTCACCGACGCAGGCACCGTCAACCCCATCGCAGCGATGGTCTCGGCCCTCGCCATTCTGGCCCAAACGCCCCTGCCCGACGAGCCGCGCACCACGCTCAACCTGGGCACCATCCAGGGCGGAACGAGCGTGAATTCCATCCCCGAAAACGCCACCGCCGCGGTCGATTTCCGCTCCACGGATCCGGAGCAGCTGTTGCGCCTGGAAGTGGCCTTGCATCGCGCCGTGGAAGACGCCGTGATGCACTGGAACGCCGAGCCCGCCACGCTTCTGGCGCGCAGCCGAGGATTGCTTTCCTTCGCCATCGACAAAATCGGCGACCGCCCCGCGGCGCACCTGCCCGACGATTCGATTCTGCTCGAATCCTTACACGCCGTGGACCGTCACCTGGGCCTGCGCACCGAACTGCTTCTGGGCTCGACCGACGCCAACATCCCGCTCTCTCTAGGGGTTCCGGCCCTGTCCATGGGCGCGGGCGGCAACGGCGGAGGCGCCCATACCGTGAGCGAATGGTACTCGGCCAAGGACCGCGAAGCCGGACTGCGCCGCGTGCTGCTGCTGACGCTGGCCATGCTGGGATGGGCCGCGGAACAGTAGTCTGATAGACTCCGCGCATGCGCGCCGCCCCTGTTTTGTTCGCCGTCATTTTTGCCGCTTCTCTCTGCACGGCCCAGAAGCCTCCCGTCCGGCATCCAGCGCCGAAGCCCGCCAAGCCCGCGCCGGCCCTCACCACCACGCCGGAGATCATCTTCTTCAACGCCGTCATCTACACCGGCGTGGGCTTCGCCGAGGATAAGCCGGAGGTTGTGCAGGCCATGGCTATCGGCGGCGGCAAGGTGCTGGCTGTGGGCACCAACGACGAAGTCACACGGCTTGCCGGACCCAAAACCCGCCTCTGGGATGTGGACTCGAACGACACCAGCAACTTCATCTTTCCCGGCTTCAACGACGCCCACACCCACCTCGGAGAAGCGGGTCGGACCAAGCTGAACGTAGACCTGACCGGCGTCAAGTCCCTGGCCGCGATGCAAACCAAGATCGATGCCTTCGCCAAAAACTCTCCGCAGAACCACTGGCTGACGGGCGGCAACTGGGACCAAACGCTCTGGTCCATAAAGGTGCTTCCCACCCGCCAGGATCTGGACAAGATTACAGCCGGCCATCCCGCATTTCTGCGCCGCATCGACGGCCACATCGCCATCGCCAACTCCGCCGCCCTCGCCGCTGCCGGCATCACCGGCAAGACCACCCCTCCGCAGGGCGGAGCCATTGACCTCGACGACCAGGGCCAGCCCACCGGCATTCTGCGCGAGTCGGCGCAGAATCTGGTGGCAAAGCTCATTCCCCCGCCCAGCCACGAGGAACGGCGCAAGGGCGACGAGCTGGCCATTGCCGATGCTCTCGCACACGGCGTCACCAGCGTGCAGGACTTCAGCGACTGGGAGGATTTTCTGGTCTTCGAGGAGTTGGAAAAGGAGGGCAAGCTGCACCTGCGCATCTCCGAGTGGTTGCCCTTTGCCGCGCCTCTCGACAAGCTGAAGGCCATGCGCGCCCATCACGACCTCAACGACCCCCTGCTCCACACCGGCATGCTCAAGGGCTTCATGGACGGCTCTTTGGGTTCGCGGACGGCGGCGATGAAAGCTCCTTATACGGACGATCCGGGCAACACCGGCTTGCCGCAATACACGCAAGCCGAGCTGAACAAGATGACCGTGGCGCGGGCGCAAGCTGGCTTCCAGATAGGCTTCCACGCCATCGGCGACAAGGCCGCCGCCATGGCGCTCGACGCCTTTTCACAGACCTACGACGCGTGCCCCAAGCTGGCGCCTGCCGACAAGAATCCCTACAAGGTTCCGCGGTGCTGGCCCACGGTGGCCCAGGACGCGCGCGACCGCATCGAACATGCGCAGGTCGTCGACCCGGCCGACATTCCGCGCTTTGCCAAACTCGGCGTGATCGCCTCCATGCAGCCCAACCACCTGCTCACCGACATGAACTGGGCCGAGGACCGCCTGGGACCGAAACGCGCCGCCTATTCCTACGCCTGGAAGGCCTTTCAGGATGCCGGCGTGCAGCTGGCCTTCGGCACCGACTATCCGGTCGAACCCATCTCGCCTTTCCGCGGCCTGTTTGCCGCCTGCTCCCGCAAAAATGAAGCGGAAACCAAGTCCTATTTCCCTGAAAACAAGCTGAACCGCGGACAGGCGCTCTACGCCTGCACGCAAGGCTCGGCCTACGCCGAGTTCGCCGAAAAGCACAAGGGCAAGCTCGTGGCCGGCTACGATGCGGACTTCATCCTGGTGGACCGCAACCTCTACAAAATCGGCGCCGGCGCCATTCTGAACTCGGCCGTGTCGGAAACCTTCGTCAACGGGCAGGAGGCCATCCTGGGCAACACCGATGTCCAGTAGACGAAACCCAGCTGAGGGGCGCAGGCCGTCGGGCGTGCCTTGGCTGGCATAATGCAATCAATGAAGTTGCGCGCCTATCTGCTGATGCTGTTTGTGGTTGCGGTCTGGGGATCGACCTTTGTGATCGTCAAAGGGGCCTTGTCCGACGCCACCCCGGCGGCCTTCAACCTGGTCCGGATGACCCTGGCTTTCGCGGTGCTGGCCGTCGCCTATCACCGCTTCTGGCGCGGCATCCGGGCCTGGCAGGTGGGAGCCGGAGCGGTGGTAGGCCTGTGTCTCGCCACCGGCTACCAGTTCCAGACCATCGGCCTCGCCCGCACCACGCCCTCGAAATCCGCTTTCATCACCGGCCTGCTGGTGGTGCTGGTGCCGCTGCTCTCGGTCATTCCCGGCCTGCGTCCGCCCGGGGCTCGCCCCCCGCGCTGGAACGCCTTTCTGGGCGCGGCCCTGGCTTTCGTCGGAATTCTTCTGCTCACGGCCCCGGCAGTCGCCTCAGCGCGTGGTCCCGTGTCCCTCTCCAGCGTGGCTGCTGGCCTGATGCCCGACTGGAGTTCCATCAACCTGGGCGATGTTTTGACCCTGGGCTGCGCCATCGGCTTCGCTTTCCATTGCCTGGCCCTGAGCCACGTCTCGCCGCGCATACGCTTCCAGCCGCTGGCCCTCCTACAGGTGGGCTTTTGCGCGCTGTTCATGGCCTTAAGCCTGCCGTTCATCGAGCATCCCCACATCAACTGGACCCCGCGGCTGGCGATCGCCTTGGGAATTGCCGCGGTTCTGGCCACGGCCGCCGCCTTCTCCATTCAAAGCTGGGCGCAGTCCATACTTCCCTCCACCCACACCGCCCTGATTCTGACGATGGAGCCGGTCTTTGCCTGGATCACATCTTTCCTGGTGATGGGCGAACGTCTGGGCCCGCGTCCGGCCTGCGGAGCCCTGCTGATTCTCTCCGGAATTGCCTTGACGGAACTGATGCCGCAGCCCGTGGTGCCGTCTGCGCATGAGGCATGATAAAGCAGGGAGTAGGGAGCAGAAAGCCTGAACCGCCCATAAAAGTCTGCGCCCCATCCCTGTGGCACGAACAAAACTATTCCCTACTCCCTATTCCCTACTCCCTGCCTTTCCCTACCTCGGCGCCTTCTCCGGCGAATCGGCCAGCGCGTAGGCCAGCACCGTCAGGATGGCGGCGGTTTCGTTCAGGTGTTTCGGATCGACCTTGTCGAAGGTGTCGGCCGCGGTGTGGTGATAGTTGAAGTAGAAGCGGCTGTCCTGCACCGGGGCAAAGCTGGGAACGCCTTTCTGAGCCAGCCCGTCGATGTCTTCGCCGGTTTCGGGCGAATCCACCAGCGTTCCGGCGCCGATTGAACTCAGCACCCCCGCCACCGGCCGAAGCCAGCCGCCCAGGGCCGACTTGCCGGAGTAATAAATGCCGGTGGGGTGGTCCGCACCCAGATCACTCTCGATGGCGGCGATGTGGTTGGCAATGTCGTTCTTGTGATCCTCCAAGTAGGCTGCCGCGCCCTCCGAGCCTTCTTCCTCGCTCATCCAGGCGACGAAGCGGACCGTGCGCCGGGGATGAATTCCCAGCTTCTGCAGCAGGTGAATCGCCTGCATCGAGACCGCCACGCCGGCGCCATCGTCCAGTGCGCCCGTGCCCAGATCCCAGGAGTCCAGATGGCCGGAGACAATCACCACCTGCTCCGGATTCTCCGTTCCCTTCCAGTCCGCAATCACGTTGTAGCTGGGGGCAGCAGGCAGGGTTTGCGGCGTCAGCGTAAGGTGCAGCTTCACCGGACCCTGACTGGCAAGGTTCTTCAGAATCTCCGCATCTTCGGCTGTGACGGCCGCGGCGGGAACCTTGGGCACGTCCTCGGAATACGTGGTCAGCCCGGTGTGCGGAAGGCGGTAATCGGCCCCGCCGGCCGAGCGCACCAGCACGGCGACCGCACCCACCGCTGCTCCGGCGATGGGCCCGGCGCCGCGATAGACCACCGCGCCGCCATACGCCTCGCCGCCGTGTCCCTGGGCGGCCAGCTCCTTGTCGAAGGCGTGATTGAAGAGCAGGATCTTGCCCTTCACCGAGCCCGCCGGAAGAGCGTGGAGCTGGTTCCAGTCGTCCACCACCACCACCTCGGCGGTCAAACCTTCAGCTGGCGTGGCTACACTTCCACCCAGCGCGGTCAGAACGATCTTCTGGGTGGTTCCCGGCGTCTGTCCGGGCCAGGAAATCACCTCGCCGGTCTCCGCGCCGCGCACCCAGTGGGGCACCTGCGCCTTTTCGAGGGTGACTTCGGCGCCCAGTGCGCGCATCTCGGCGGCCACGTAGTCCACCGCCTGCTGCGCCTGGGGCGAACCGCTCAGGCGGGGACCGATATTGTCGGTGAGGTGGCGCAGCTGGTTGAGAGCATAGGGGTCGGTGAGAGCCGCGTCGCGCAGCCGCTCCATTTGGGTCAACTGAGCCGGGGTCCAGACGCTCTTTCCGCCCGTAGTCATCGCGTTCAGGCGGTCCAGAATGCCGGGAGGCGGGGGTGCGGGAGCGTTCTGCGCCCGCGAGGCTGGCGTTACAAAGGCAGCGGCGAGCGCCGCAATCACAATGAAAACAATGGATCGGGAATGAAGGGAGCCGTGTCGACTGAATTCCATGAGGGATGTTAGCATGGCTCCTTCCCGGCTCTTCCCAGCAGGCAGTTTCTGCGACACTTCTTCCCTGCCCGCGTCTATCACTATGGAGAGGTTCCTCGATTGATGCGCCCGGAGGAGCCCGCTTGCAGGTCCAATTTTCGGCCGCAGGGCAATGCCTTAGCGGGCATCTTCAGGAACCGCCAGCCAGACGGGTTTGCCCGCCACTGGCTATACTAAGTAGTGGTACCAAGAACAACCCAGCCCCAGGGCTGGTCACACGACGAGGTCAACGAACCCATGAAATCGCTTCTTGAACGGCTGCGTTCCCGCCGTCTGGCATCAGCATTTGTCCTGCTTGCCACGCTCACGGTCGCCATTGTGGGCGGCTCTTTTCTAGCTCACGGAGTCCGCGGACAGGAGAAAGAGAACTCGAGCACCGACGCCACTCCCCTCAAAGTGGTCAACTCGAACGTTCCCCCCAACGAGTTTGTGAAGATCGCCCAGCGGGTAGCTCCAGCGGTTGTGAACATCAACACCCAGACGCTCCCCAAGGAGACGGCTACAGGCAAGAACCGCCGCAACTTCCACGGCCGCGCGCAGCAGGCTCCGCAGAATCCCGGCGATGATCAGGACGACGATCAGCAGCAGGGACAGAATCAGGGGCAGGGCAACTTCCAGGACTTCTTCAACCGCTTCTTCGGCGGCCAGGCGCCCGACCAGGAAGGCGGAGATGACGGCCAGGTGCGCGAGTCCCTCGGCTCCGGCTTCATCGTCGATCCCAAAGGCTACATCATCACCAACAATCACGTTGTGGAAAAGGCTGACAAAATTTACGTCAAGCTATCCACCGACCCCGACAGCCAGGATCTGGGCCGTCCGGCGCACGTGATCGGCGTCGACAAGGCCACCGATCTGGCGGTCATCAAGATCGACACCAACACCCCGCTGCCCACCGTGAAACTGGGCAACTCCGATTCGACCCAGGTCGGCGACTGGGTGGAAGCCATCGGCAGTCCGTTTGCGCTCTCGCAGACCGTCACCGCCGGCATTATCTCGGCCAAGAACCGCACCATCGAGCCCGGCGTCAGCGGCCAGTTCCAGCACTTCATCCAGACCGACGCCGCTATCAACCCGGGCAACTCCGGCGGCCCGCTGCTGAACATGAACGGCGAGGTCATCGGCGTCAACACCGCCATTTACACCCAGTCAGCAGGCTACCAGGGCATCGGATTCGCCATGCCCTCCAACACCGTCGTCGATATCTACAACGACCTGATCAGCCCCAGCCACAAGGTGACCCGCGGCTCCATCGGCATCCAGTTCCGCGCCGGCCTCTCGGGCGCAGTGAACCGTATTTACGGCTTCAAGAACGGCGTGCTGGTACAGGAAGTGACACCCGGCGGCCCGGCGGAAAAGGCTGGCCTGAAACCCGGCGACGTCATTACCGCCATCGATGGCCGTTCCATCAAGGACGGCGACGACCTGGTGAATGAAATCGCCAGCCGCCGGCCCGGCTCGACCGCCCGCCTGGGTTATACCCGAGACGGCAAGTCGGCAGACACCACCGTGACCATTGGCGACCGCGACAAGATCTTTGCCGAACTGAGCACGCAGCAGGCTGAGGCCAACCCGGACGACAAGAACGATGCCGGCGAAGCCAAACTCGGCTTGGTGGTTCGCGAGGTCTCCCCGGCCACCGCAGCCAAGCTCCACAATCCCGGCGTGGCCATTCAGTCGGTTCGCCCCGGTTCCTTCGCCGACCTCCAGGGCCTGGAGCCCGGCTTGGTCATTGTGCGCCTCAACAAGCAGCCCACCGGCACCAAGGAACAGTTCGACGCGGTGGCTTCCAAGCTGAAGACCGGGGACGACGTCGTCTTCGAAGTGGTTGACCCCCGCCGCCCCGGTGACGGTATCAACTACATTGGCGGTACTTTGCAGTAGCTTGAGCCCAGGACGCCGGCAAGCAGTTTCCCGCTTCCGGCGTCCTTTTGATGCGCGGCCTGGCCCTTTTCCGCTCCGTGCGGATTTTTCCCTTGCCGCATTGTGAAACATTTCATTAGAATCCCACGAAAGATCGGATCCAACTTAGTTTTCAAGAGGTGAAATCAGCGTGCTTTCTTATCGAGCTAGTCTGACATTTATTTTGTCTGCGGTTATGGCCGCGTTCCCAGCTTTCGCCTCCCGCGTTCATCGCGCTCCCACCAGCGGCCATGCCGCGGCGCACCACTCCCACAAGATCACCTCCAAAGGCGCGGCCAAGGGCTCATCCCGAGCCTCGTCCAAAACCACGAAGGCTGCGGCCGCGTCGCACCGCCTCCACGGGCAGCAGGCCATCGATCCCAGCCGCGTGACGGAGATTCAGCAGGCGTTGATCCGGGAACATTATTTGGATGGCGAGGCCAGCGGAAGGTGGGACGCGACCACAGAAGCTGCGATGCAGAAGTACCAGTCCGATCAGGGCTGGCAGACCAAGCTTATGCCTGACTCGCGGGCCCTGAAGAAGCTCGGACTCGGCCCTGACTACTCGGGCGCCATCAACGCCAAGAACTCCAGCTTCGCCGCTCCTCCTTCCGTCAGCACCATTCCTCCGACGCAGACGGCCGGATTTGCTGAAGCCGCCGGCGTCAACCGCTGATTTGTCCGACCGCCAGGAGATCCAAGTCAAATTACACCGCTTATCGATTTGTCCTCGTTATTCCATGAAGAAAGGCCGCCCTCGGGCGGCCTTTCTTGCTTTCAATTGACTTGTTTGAATGTCCCTAGAAGTGGAACGCAGGAATTCCCCGCATCAGAAACTCGTAGCGCGGCCGCAGCGTATCCGGGCCTGAGGTAATCGTGCTGTTCAGGTGGATGAGCGAATCGTCCTTGTCGTACTTCGGCCACTCCGGCAGTCCCGGTCCATTGGGGTCTCCGGTCTTGGCGAAGTTGGTCCAGTAATCCATCATCTCTTCGCTCAGCTTGCGGTCCTCGGGACGCACCGTCTCGCCGGGACGCGTATCGAGCGTGCCAAAGACATACTCGATGTCGTCGGAGTGGAAGGCGAAGGTGCCGGGGTGGTATTTGCTGGGCAGCGCGGCCAGTTCAAAGTGGTAGCGATAGACCGGCGACTCGCCTGTCTTGCGGTGCGCTTCGATCCACTTCCAGGTGCTGAAAGCGATAAAACTGTCGCTTCCGTAGTCCACGGCCGAGCGCAGCGCCTGCACGTCTGTATTGCCTGGATAGAGGGTAAGGAACTCCGCGGCGCGCTCCTTGAAGAGACCATTCGCCATGCCCTTGAACCGCTCGACGGTCATTCCCTGGCCGGCCATGAAGCTGCCTTCATCGGAGTTCCAGCCCGCCAGCAGGGGCACATGTGCCTGCCGTCCGGCTGCGTAGGCATCGGCCACCGACTCAGTCAGCAACACGCCGTCGATGTCCGGTCCGAAGCCGTGTTTTCGAGCGGCTTCCAGAACCTTGTCGGTAGGCATCGCGCGCAGTTCCTGGAGCGACTTGACGCCCAGCGACGCAACCCACTCGGAGTCCTTCCTGGTGTGATCTGCAAGCGACTCCTGTCCCAGGATGCCCTCGCCCAGCGCGCCGCCGCTCTCGCCGATGGCCTTTTGGAAGAGTCCCTTCGCGGCAGGAGACGCCATCAGCGTGCTGACCGCGGCCGAGCCGGCGCTCTCGCCAAAGATGGTCACATTGTTCGGATCGCCGCCAAATCCATGGATGTTGGCCTTGACCCACCTGAGCGCCTCCACCATGTCCAGCAGCCCGTAGTTGCCTGCCGCGCCATTTGCCTCTTTGGCCATCTCTTCCGTGGCCAGGAAGCCGAAGACACCCAGCCGGTAATTGATGGTGACCAGCACGACGCCCTTGAGGGGCAGAAAATCGCCGTTGTGACGCGGCTCCGAGCTGGCGCCGCCCGAGTAGCCGCCACCGTGAATCCAGAACATCACCGGCAGCTTGCTCTTGTCTTTGGCGTCGGCGGGTGTGTAGACGTTCAGGAACAGGCAGTCCTCGCTGGCCACGCCGTCCTCAAACACCATGTCGTCGAAGACCCGGCCCTGGGAGCAGTGCGCACCGTACTTGGTCGCGTCCCGTTCGCCTTTCCATTTGGCGGGCGGCTGAGGAGCCTTCCAGCGCAGGTCGCCTACTGGAGACGCCGCATAGGGCAGCCCAAGAAACGCACGCACCTTGCCGTCATTGATGGTCTTGCCCTGAGCTTTGCCCTGTTCGGTCTTGACGGCGAGTGAATCGGCGAATACCGGCATGGATAGTCCCAGCGCAAGCCCTGCGGCTGCCAGGGCACACGCCACTTTCGTTCCCATTTGCATTACAAAAATCCTCCGCGGAATACGTTATCAGGACGGACCTGCGGAAGTCCGAGTTTCAGGATTCTTGCAATGGAGGAATCAGTCGCCAGCCATAAAAAGCTCCGGCGTCAGCAGGTCCGCGATGGTTTCGCGGCGGTTTCTATGGCCGCAAGATCAGGACTGCACGTTCCGAATCTTCCAGAAATTCCATGATGCGGATCGCCTGACTTCGAATCAGGTCTTCCGCGACCGCTGTAGGATAATCGCAGCCGCGCAGCCAGATCACTTTGGGAGGAGGCCCCAACGTCGTGGCCAATTCATAGAAGTCCGCATCTGCCGTTACGATCGAAAAATCGTGGGAACGAGCAAATTCCCATACCGCCGTATCCGGCATCTGAAGCAGCCCTTCGGAGCCACATGCGTGGACTTCGGAAACAGGTCCTCGATTCGTCGCACCAGCCGGCGAGACAGATTTTCATCCAGAAGCAGTTTCACAGCGCGACGCGACGTCCCACGCGCGTGGCGTACTCGAAGACGGCGCGGAAGTCGGCGGGTTCCAACTCGGGATAATCGACGAGAATCTGCTCCTCGTCCATTCCGGCCGCCAGCCAACCGAGTACATCCCAGACCGTGATGCGTAGACCACGGATGCAAGGCTGGCCGGATCGCTTCCCTGGCTCGATTGTGATGCGCTCTTCCATGGCAGCCTCAGTTGAAATCATACCCCTGATTCGCTGAAATCAGAGTAACTCCGGCACAAGGAGGTCTGCGATGGTTTCGCGACGTCGGATGAGCCGTGACTTGCTGCCTTCCACCAGGACTTCGGCGGGGCGCAAGCGGGTGTTGTAGTTTGAACTCTGCGCCATCCCGTAGGCTCCGGCATCGAGCACTGCGATCAGATCTCCCGGCTCGAGTGGGGGCAGCTTGCGGTCGTGGGCAAAAAAGTCGCCCGACTCGCAGACCGGCCCCACCACATCCACCACGCGGGCTCTGCCGCTGCGCGGTTTCACCGGCACAATCTCGTGGTGCGCCTGGTAAAGCGCCGGGCGGATGAGGTCGTTCATGGCGGCGTCGGTAATCACGAAGGTCTTTTTGCCGTTGCGCTTCACCTGCAACACGCGCGCCACCAGGGCCCCGGCCTGGGCGACAAGGAAACGCCCCGGCTCCATCAGCAGCCGTCCCTCGAAGCCGCTCAGCGCCTCTTCCACGGCAGCGGCGTACTCGCTCACCTTGGCTGCCGCATCGAAGCTGCCTGCGTGGTAGTCGATGCCCAGCCCTCCGCCGGCGTCGATGGACTCTAGAACAATCCCTTCGCGGCTAAGTTGGCGGAGCAGCTTCGCCACCCGCTCCATGGCCGCGCCAAAGGGGGCGGCGGAACGGATTTGCGAACCGATGTGCACGCTGACGCCGTGCGCTTCTAGCCACCGGCTGTTGGCGGCGCTCTTGTAGAGTGCCGGGGCGCGGCGGATGTCGATGCCGAACTTGTGCTCGCGCAAGCCGGTGGAAATATAGGGATGTGTGTCGGCAAAAACGTCGGGGTTCACGCGCAGGGCAAAACGGGCCTTGCGCTTGAGCTTGGCGGCGCGGGCCGCCAGCAGTTTCAGCTCCGCTTCGCTCTCCACGTTGAATTCCAGAATTCCGGAGCTGAGAGCCAGGTCGATTTCGGCAGCCGTCTTGCCAACGCCGGAGTAGACCACGCGGCCCACGGCTTCAGGAGCTGCGGCCAGAACCCGCTCCAATTCGCCGCCGGAGACAATGTCGAAGCCCGCCCCGCGATCGGCCAGCAGCTTGAGAATGGCCAAGGCCGAGTTGGCTTTGACCGCGTAGCAGACCAGGTGGTCGCGGCCCTCGAACGCATTCTGAAAAAGCTCCAGCCGTTCGACGATCTGATCGGCGGAGTAGACGTAAAGCGGCGTGCCGTGGCGGCGGGCCAGAAGTTCCAGCGAGACTTTGCCGCAGGACAATGCGCCGCCGGGGCGCGGATGCTGAAATGGACGCGGCGATGAGGGCGAAGACTGGGCCAATGTTAAGCTTCCAATAGGAGAAGTCCTCCTTTGAGCCTACAGCATTTCAGCGCGCCGCTGGGGTCGCATGGACATGGCGGAATGGGGAGACTTTCTTGACAGCGGACCAGCCGCGCCGCTATGGTGACGCCAGTCGACCGCGCGAAAACGACAGGATGCAAATGACACTTTCCGAGAAGACCAGGGCCATCGTCACCGACATCCATTTCCTCATTCCCTTGGTAGTCTTCTTCATCGGGCTCGCGCTCCTCATCGCATTGCATTAGACAAACAGACCGCTCCAGTCCGTCTGAAACGGTAAAGAGGAAATGTGCCCCCATTCCTCCAATCAGGTCATTGGGAAACGAAGGGATCTCCACAACCGGGATGAGCGCAACGGCAACCATGACGACGAAGAGAGGCGTTTTTGGATCGACGCACGGGCTGGGCGTGGCCTGCGGCCTGGCTGCCGGCGTGTGGCTGGGCGCAGCCGAGGCTCCCACCAAGCTGGTCAACTCCGGCCTCTCACCCTTTGCCATTTCGTTGTGCATGGTGGCCGGTGTCTTCACCGCCCGCTGGACGCTTCCCACGCTCCTCAAGGGAACCCGCTCGGTCTTCGCGGAGTTGAGCCAGAGCCGCCATCTGCTGCTGACCGCGGTTCTGGCCGGAATGCTGTGGGCCGTGGCCAATACGCTCACCGTCTTTGCCATTCGCGATGTGGGGCTGACCATTGCCTTCCCGTTGTGGAATACCAACTCGCTGGTCGGCATTCTGTGGGGCCGTCTGCTCTTCGGCGAGCTGAAGGGCGCCAGCGGCCGCAATGTGGCCAAGGTGGTGCTGGGTGCTCTGGCCATTTTGGTCGCAGCCGTCATGCTGGGCTTTGCCACCATCCATGGCGGAGGCCCTCACGCCGCTCATGCGGTGCGCGGAATCCTAGCCGCCGCCGGGGCCAGCCTGCTGTGGGGAACCATGTACATTCCCTACCGCAAGGCCTACATCAGCGGCATGAATCCCCTCTCCTTCGTCACCGTTTTCACGGTCGGCGAACTGGGCATGGTTTCTGCCCTGGTGCTGGCCCTCGACGGAGGAACCAAGGCCGCCATCTTCCACTCGCCGGAGACGCTGCACATGCTCTTCTGGCTCTTTCTGGGCGGCTTTGCCTGGGTCATTGGCGACATCTTCCAGCAATATGCCACCAAGTACCTGGGCATCGGCAGAGGCATTCCGCTCTCGAATACCAACCAGTTGTGGGGCCTGGTGTGGGGCGCTCTGGTCTTTGGCGAACTGGCCCACGCCGATGCGACCCACCGCTTGCTGGTCATCGCCGGTTCGCTGGTCATGATTGCCGGGGCGCTGGCGGTCAGCACTGCGATTGCCACCGAACGCGAAAACACCTCCACGAACGAGGCCCTGCTGCGCGAGTGCTGCCGCTATCACCTGGACTACGACCGGGTAAAGCAGAGCTACGAAGGGGTGGAACCCGAAACCGATCCGGACAAAGCGAAAAAAGGGCGCGGCTGGTGGGATTACGCCATCATCGCCGCTGCCGTGGGCGTCTTTGTCTTTCTCGGCGTCCATGCCCGGCCTCCGGCTTTGAGCATGAACATGGGCTGGGTCTGGGCCCTGGCGGTCGTTCTGGCGGCAACGGCCTCGGCTTGCGGCTGGGCGCTCTGGAAGTCCACCCGCTTCGCTTAAAGCTACGGTTGCATTTCGTTCAAGTTCTGGGAATGGGGTCAATGCCCGGGCCTAAAGGCCCACATAATTTGCCCATTTTCAGGGGGTTAAAACCCCCTGCTCCCTCCGGAATCATCGATCTGCAACTCGATTGTTGGAGCGATTCCACAACTGCTGTAGCCCACTGGCCCTCATTCACCTTTCATCGCCCCGTTACAATTGACAAATGACGGAACCATCGATGGTTGACTTGGTGGGCGTTGGCCTGAACGCCACGGACACGCTGATTTCCCTTCCCGATTACCCCGAACGCGGTTCCAAGGTGGAGTACCACGGCGCCACCGTTCTGCCCGGCGGCCAGTCCGCAACCACGGTGGTTGCCTGCCAGACATGGGGTTTGCGCACCCGCTATGTAGGCAAGCTGGGCACAGACGATGCGGCGCGGCTGCACCGCGAGGCCTTTGCCCGTGTCGGAGTGGATGCCCGTTTGATCTCGGTTCCCGGAGCCGCCAGCGCGCAGTCGCTGATCATTGTGGACGCCGGCGGCGAACGCACCGTTCTGTGCCGCAAGGATGAGCGGCTGGTCCTTCAGCCGGCCGATCTGGAGCGTGATTGGATAGTCAACGCGCGCGCGCTGCATGTGGACGGCTACGACACCGCCGCCGCCACCCTGGCGGCCCGTTGGGCGCGGGAGGCCGGCACTCCGGTCATTGCCGATCTGGATGCGCTTTATCCTGACGTCGGCAACCTCATCGAGAATGTGGACTACCTGATCGCGAGCCGCGACTTCCCTTGCCGCCTGATGCGCGAGAACAACCTGGAAATGGCGCTCAAAGGCATTCATGCCCGCTATGGATGCAAGCTCACGGCGGCGACGCTGGGACCGGATGGCGTCCTCGCCTGGGACGGCAAGCGCATGATGCACAGCTCCGCCTACCGGGTTCCGGTGGTGGACACCACCGGCGCCGGCGACATCTTCCACGCCGGGTTCATTTATGGCCTGCTGCAGGGCTGGCCGCTCGACCGCCAACTCGACTTTGCCTGCGCCGCCGCAGCGCTCAACTGCATGGCCTCCGGCGCCCGTGGCGGCATTCAAACCGTGGCGGCCGTTGAAGAATTGATGGCCTCGGCTTCCCGCTACGAAGTCGATTTCTTCGTTCCGGCTTCGGCGGAGTAAACGGCCATTTCTAGCTTTCCATCTGGCGCAGCCACTCCGCCAGCAGCGCCGCCACCTTTTCCGGCTGCTCGTAGGCGGCAAAGTGCCCCGCGTCGGGCAACACGTGAAATTCGCACCCGCCTGGAGCCGCACGGAAAGCATTCATCTCCTCGGCGGAAACTCCTGGGTCCTCGCCCCCGGTAATGGCCAGCACCGGCGCCTCAATCGAAGCCACGGTGGGCACGAAGTCGGGGCGTATAGCCAGCCCTGCCTGCACCGCCGCCACGGCTTCCGGGGTAAGCGTCATCTGGGCCCGCAGCCGCGCGACGATCTCCGGATGCCGCTCTTGTGCAGTGGCGCCGATCAGGTTCTGGGCCATGGCGTCAAATATTTCCCCGCAGCCGCCCGCTTGCGCCTGGACGATGGTGGCGGCGCGACGGGCCGCGTTGGCAGGCAAATCCGGCTGCGGCTTGGAGCAGATAAAGGCCAGTCCGCGCATGGTCTGCGGAGCCTGCCGCCACAGTTCCAACAGCACGTAGCCGCCGATCGAGCAGCCTGCAAAGACCGCTTCGTGCACATCCAGTTCATGGAGTAGCGCCAGAACGTCCTCGGCTAGCCGCTTCATGGTCAGCACCGGTACGCCGGGAACGGGAGAGAAAAGGCCAGTCGGCAAATGGTGGCCCAGTTCCGAGCCGCCATGCCCGCGCAGATCCGGAACAATGGCCCGCACGCCGCCCAGAGCGTCGGTCAATGGCCGCCAGTACTCCCCGTCCAGAGGAGTGGGATGAAGAAAGACCACGGGCATGCCGGCCCCTGTGTCCTTGTAGGCCAGCCTTGCCCCGTCAACTGTGTAAGTTCCCTTCATGGCAACAGAATACGCTCTGGTCAAGGAATCGCAATCGGCTCTTGGGGAATACCGATCCAGCCGGCAAGGTACGCCACAGCGACCAAACCGCCGGAGACGAAGAGTCCCAGCACGGTGAAGATGCGAACCAGGGCGACATCCCAGCCGTAGGCTTGGGCCAGGCCAATGCAGACGCCCGCAATCTGGCGGCCCACAATCGGCCGGACCAGCGGCCTGCCCGGCGCGAACGGCGCCACGGGCACCACCGCGCCGCAGTTCGAACAGAAACGCGCACTGGGCGGCAACCCGGTTCCACAGCGTTGACAGAAAACGGCCATTGTCGAACCCTCCCTTACGAAAACCCGAACACCATCAGGATACGGAGGCCGGGTGGCCGCAGTTCCTTTTCCAGTATTCCAGCCACACCCTGCCGGCGGCGGCCCAACCTCCGCTGAAAACCGGATGCGAGCGCGTTCCCGCAGGCTGCATTTGTAACTCTTCCGCGTATCTCTCCGCCGATTTGCCTTTTCTTCCCGATCCGGGCTATCTTTTGCTCCAGTGCTGTTCGCAGGCATGGGAGGTTCCCATGAGCCGCACGACTCCATCCAAATGGACGATATCCAGGTGGACGATATCCAGGGGAACGGGGCCAAGGTCCCAAACGGACCTCCGTGCATGCCGTTGGAACCGCTTCCCGCCGACTGTGTACCTTTTGGCAGCCGCCCTGTCCTGTGCCCACCCTGGCGCCTCCCAGGTGGTTACCGTCGATACCCACACCGGCGCCGTCACCAACACCTCCACCGGCGTGACCATGGGCGTGGACCGCAGATTTCAGCAGATTCAGCCCACCAGCGTTCCCCTCCCCAACTCCGAACTCGACGCCAAAGCGCGCCTGGAACTCATCCGCCTCCTCCAGTCCGAACAGGGCTTTGCCATGCGCCCCTTTCCGCGCGGTCACAAGGGTCTCACCCTTATCGCCAACGGCAAGCTGGAGCCGGCCGGGGAAAGCTACCTGAACATGGTCACCAGCGAAGGGCTTTGCGCCAAGCCCGGCGACCGCGTGGTACTCAGCGACGTCAAAATCGAGCACAGCAAGATCATCTTCGAGCTGAACGGCGGACCCGACGCGAAGCACCGTTTTCTGCGCCACGTCCAGATCGGCATGGGCCCGGCCCTCAACCCAGTGGTCCAGGGGGAGGACGCGGAACCTGCTGGAGCCCGTCTCACCCTCGCCTTCAAGGGCCAAATTCCCGAGCTGACCGGCGTCCAGGTCAAGGCCCTGCTGGCGCCCCTCATCTCCTTCGACGTGAAAACCCCCATCCAGGCTTTCACCGACACCCTTCCCACCAAGCTCAAGGACGCCATCCTCAACCACCACGTCCTGGTCGGCATGAGCATCGATATGGTCCTCTTCGCCAAGGGCCAACCGGAACACAAGACGCGCGAAATCGAAGGCGACACGCCCTTTGAGGAGTGGATCTACGGCCGTCCGCCCCAGGAGGTGGACTTTGTTCGCATCAACGGCAACCGCGTCATTCGCCTTGAGGTTGCCAAGATGGGCGAGACCCCGGTGATCTTCACCAAAGACGATGTGCAGGGGCTGATGCGCACCGACGGCACGCCGCTGATGCCCAGCGACTCCCACACCCGCACCGTTGCCATGGGCGACGCCGAGCGCAACCCCGACACCCAGACTGCCGCCGCGCCCCCCACCCTGCGCGCCCCCGGCGAAACCCTTCCCGCAGCGGACCCGAACAATAGCCCCGGGACGATGAAGCCGGTGCAGTTCCCCAAGCCCAAGCCCGCCGATCAGCCCGGCGCCAACCCCGATGGGGAGCCGGAGGCTCAACCGCCAGCCAACCCGCCCCAGCCCCAGCCGAACTAGGACTACAGTTGTCTTTCCATCGAGTTATGGAAAGACAATAAAGCCCGGGCCTAAAGGCCCTCAGGTTTTACCCATTTTCAGGGGGTTAAAACCCCCTGCTCCCTCCGGAATCGTCGATCTGCAACTCCAGTACCAGGACGGCACTGATGTAAACTGGAAAGAGCGAGTCCGGCTGCCTGACCAGGCATGCTCAGGGCCGCGCCGTTGAAGCCGCGCGCAATTCCGTTGCGTGTGTGTGCAGAGACACCCCAAGAAGGAGAAACACCCAACCTATGGCCAAGATTGCCAAAACTGGTGACCGCAAGAAGGTAATGGACACGACGAAGTCGACCGACTGTCCGAAGTGCAGCAAGCCCACGCGTATCGTCAAGCGCGTAAAGGACCGCGAGCGCGGCATCCCTGGCGGCGTTTACATCTCGTGCTCTGCGTGCGACTTCTACGAGAAGCTTTAAGCGCTACTTCAACTTTGGCGCAGGAAAAAGCCCGGCAGCCTGCCGGGCTTTTTTCATTTGAGCGCCAGCTCTTGGCATCTCTTCTGAAGGCGTTGGCCGTCGAAGGGTGCAGGCTCTCCAGAGATCGAAAAAATCCGCAGAGGAAGACCAAGGGCTTTACAGCCACGGAAAAAGGGGAATACCAGGAGAGAGTCCCTCAAGGGCTAAAGCCCACTGTTTTATTGGCCTTATCGGCACGACTAAAGTCGTGCCCTGACGCACAACGCCAGTCATGAGATTTTTTCCGCAGCCTGTTTAAGCCGTCCCTTCCGCCCCGAGCCTCTTTGACGGCTTCTCGCTAGCCCCTTCAACAAAACACTGCCATTTCCTACCTCTTTTTCGCGTTTTCCCCGCGATTGAGGCATGGGAAGATCAAATCCGCCCACTGGCCCGTAATAAGATCGGAGAGACGCTGAGGGAACCTCAGCTTTCCGCGAGATGGGACCATGGATACGACCGCCGATACCGAACAACAAGTGCAGCGCGGGCTCCACTCGTCCCTGATCAGCATTGGCTCGAATTTTCTTCTCGCCTTGTGCAAGTGCTTCGCCGGCTTTGTCGGCCATTCCTTCGCACTTTTCGCCGACGGGATTGAATCGCTTTCGGATGTTTTCAGCTCCTCCGCGGTCTATTTCGGCCTGCTCGTCGCCATCAGGCCACCCGACAAAGATCATCCCTATGGACATGGAAAAGCCGAGCCGGTAGCCGCTGCCGTAGTCAGCCTGGCCCTGGGAGCGGCGGGAATCGCCATCGCGGTGGAGGCCATCTCCCTGATCCGCACCCCGCACCCGCTTCCCTTTGCTTACACTCTCTGGGTTTTGCTGGCCGTGGTGGTGGTGAAGATCCTGCTTTCGCGCTACGTCTCTGCGGTTGCCGAGAACATCGACAGTACCGCCGTCCGCGGAGATGCCTGGCACCACCTCAGCGACGCCATCACCTCGACCTTCGCATTCGTCGGAATCTCCATTGCCATCTGGACCAAAAATCCTAGCGCGGACGACTGGGCGGCCCTGTGCGCTTCACCGGTCATTCTCTTCAATGCGTGGCGTCAGCTCCGTGCTCCCTTGGCAGAACTTCTGGACACGGCCCCTCCGCCCGAGATCGAGGGCAATGTACGCCGGGTCGCGGCGCTGGTTCCGGGCGTGATCGGCCTGGAAAAGTGCTTTGTGCGCAAGGTCGGATTCAGGTACTACGTCGATCTGCACGTGGTGGTGAACGGGGATTTGAGTGTTCGAGCCGGCCACACCATCTCCCATGATGTGGAGAATTGTGTCCTTGCCGAGGTGAACCGCGTCGCCAAGGTGCTGGTCCACATCGAGCCGGAAGAAGAGCTTCTCTTTCCCAACAACGACCAGATGTAAGTCCGCAGCAACTCCGGGCAGCCGGGCCGCCCCCCTGATCGCTGATCCCTGTTCAGAGCGCGTCGGCCATCTCCCTGAGAATCGCCTCGGCGGCTTCGGCCGGGTCGGGCGCCTGGGTAATCGGCCGGCCTACCACCAGGTAGCTGGCGCCCTGGCGCAAGGCGTCGCCGGGGGTGGCGATGCGCTTCTGGTCGCCGGTCGCCGACCCGGCAGGCCGGATTCCGGGAATTACCAGCACACCTGCCGGACCGGTGAGAGCGCGAAGCCGCGCAACCTCCTGGGGCGAGCAGACAAACCCGCGCATCCCGGCGTCAAGGCCCATCCGCGCCAGCAGTTCCACCTGCTTGGCCGGCGAGCGATCCACTCCGACGGCGTTCAACTGGGCCTGATCCATGCTGGTCAGCACGGTCACGGCCAGCAGTTCGGGTGGATTGGCCACTCCGTCCAGCGCAGCGCGCGCCGCGGCCAGCATGGCGGGCCCGCCCGCGGCATGGACAGTCATCATGCGCACCCCAAGGTTGGCGGCCGAGCGTACCGCCCCGGCTACCGTGTTGGGAATGTCGTGGAATTTCAAATCCAGGAAGACCGAGTGGCCCCGCGCCACCAGCGGCTTCAGAACCGCCGGTCCGGCGGCGACAAAAAGTTCCAACCCCACTTTGAACCAGTGGCAGGTGTTCTCCAACTGGCAGACAAGGTTGGCGGCGGAAGCCGCATCGGGCACATCGAGAGCCACGATCAGGCGCTTCCGCGCTTCCTCCAGCGGGTCCGCCGCCGGAACGCGTCCGTAGCTGAACGTAGGATTCATCCTTTCAGGGATAGGCATATTTTCATCCTACAGGGGAACCGGAGAGTCATCCTCGATGTTCGTCGCAGCCAGACTCCTTGGAAGAGCGGCTGACTCGATGTTGGCTCCGTGGAATCCGCTGGGCGTCGGCACAGTCCGGCGGCAAATCAGGCCTGGGCGGCTACCGGCTCCTTGACAGGCTCGCACAACGCGGCCTGATCCTGCCTGGGCAGAAACCGGCAAAGGTACTGGATGGGATCCTCGGCGGCAGCCATCTGGCGCAGATGATACTTCCAGACGTCCGCTTTGATTTTGCGCCGCGTGTAGGGCTTGCGGGTAACCTGCACCACCTCGCCGCGGGAGTTTACCCTTGGATAAGTGATGGCGGGGACCATAAAGCTCATCTGCGCGCCCGTCCGCCAGAAGCAGCGGGCGAACTCGTGGGAGAACAGCAGCGTAAAGTGACGGCCCTCGCCGGCCAGCAGCGTAAGGGCCTGCTCGGAACCCGGCCAACTGGGAACCACATGATCCACGAACCAGCGGCGAAATTCAAATCCATTGAACTGAGCCTGATTGAGCAACAGTCGCAGCAACTCTTTTCGATTCATTCCATTCGTCCTTGTTGAAATAGATGCGGGGCCTCTGGTGCGATCGACTCCTGGTCCAAAAGGGTGCTGCAGCGGTCGGGAATCCCGACCGGAATGAGAGAGGTTCCTGAGTGTCTTCTAATAGTGTTTAACGTCAAACAGATGCGAGTTTCCTTTTTCTTCCTGCCGGAAGCGTCCCAAAGGCCCCTGGCCGATCCGTTCCCGCAGGGGTCTTCACGGCGCTGGAGGGCAAGACTGATAGGGTCGATAGCGGGGCCATCGCCTGAGGACGAACGAAGAGGGGGTTTGGGGTTGAAGAAGTTTTCCTGTTGGTTGTGCGTGCTTGGAATTCTGTGGTTCGGAGCGGCCGGTCTCGGCCGTGCTTCCGGGGTGCATACCAATCCTCTCAACCACGATCCGCTGGTGCGCGAGGCTTACGAGCACTTCTACAACCTCGACTATCCGGGCGCCGTGGAGCGCTTCGAGCGCTTCCATGCCATGCACCCCGGCGATCCCCAGGGCACGGTCTTGCTGCTCGAAGCCGTGCTCTTCCAGGAACTCTATCGCCAAGACCTGCTGGACACCACCTTCTATGCCAACGATGGTTTTCTCACCGGGCGCCACGCCATCGTGGATGAAAACCCCAAGACCCGCGACCGCATCATGGCGCTGGCGGACGAGACCGTCCGCGAGGCCGACTGGCGCCTGGGCCGCAACTCCAACGACGTAGACGCCCTCTATGCCCGCGGCTGGGCGCGCGCCCTGAAGTGCACCTACCTCTCCATGGTCCAGCGTGGCTTTGGCGTCGGGATGCGCCTGGCCATGAAGGCCAAGGACGACCACGTGCGCGTCCTCCAGCTCGATCCGGACTATGTGGACGCCAAGTTGGTGGTGGGAGTGTACGAGTATGTCGTGGGGGCTCTCCCCACGCCTTTCAAGTTTCTGATCGGCTTCATGGGCATCAACGGCTCCAAGTCCCGCGGCCTGGAGATGCTGAACGACGACGCCAATCGGGGCGCGGTGACCAGCATCGAGGCCCGTACCGTGATTGCGCTCTTCCTGCGCCGCGAAGCCAGGTACCGGGAAGCCATCGAAGTCGTGCGCAAGCTCAAGAGCCAGTATCCCCACGGCTTCCTCTTCTGCCTGGAAGAGGCCAACCTGCGCAAGGACGCCGGCGAGGGCATGGCGGCTGTTGCGGCCTATCGGGAGATCGTCGCCAGCAACGCCAGGCCGGGGTATTTTGCCGAGGCGCGGATGGAACTGGCCTACTTTGGCCTGGGCGACGCACTGCGCGGCCAGCGCCATTACGCCGAGGCCGCGCAAGCCTATGAACAAGCCGCCTGGACCAAGAACGCGGGTCCGGAACTGAAGATCCGTTCCCTTCTGGCCGCCGGCGAGTGCCGCGACCTGAACGGAGAGCGCCAACTCGCCGTCCGCGACTACCAGGCCGCCATCAACGCCGGGCCAGACACTTCGCGCGCCGACACCGCCAAAAAGCGGCTGCGCACGCCCTACCGGGGAGTGTGAGAACCTCGTACCCGCAGAGTTGGCTTGACGGGCTTCGGAAAAGTGGGCTATAGGGGAACCCCCGGAGAACATTCTTCAGGGGGCTTGCCCAAAAGTGCCTGAGACGGCTGTTTTGCCTAAAAGACCATCTTGCCCAAGAAGTCGAACGGCAGTTCAGAAAGGCGGAACTCCGCCCAGGAATGCCTCTGGGCTGGTCCCGCTGGCGCTGGAGTGAGAGGCGAGTCAATTTTCATGAAATGGCAATTGCCGAGTAGGCGGTCACTCGACCGCGATCCGCGATTAGGCTACAGATCAGTCCTGAACATTCTTGGTTTAGCCGCAGTGAAGCTGCCGTCGCCGTTTTCAGTGATATTGAGGCCCTTTTCGCGAAGGAACTGGATATGCTTGTCTCTCGTCATGACGCACTGTGGGTCTTCAACAGGCGCAGGCCCAATCGGATCCCTTTTTGGAACTTTGGTTCTTCTTAGGAACCCCTTAATCTCCCCCCACCCGTTCTTCTGAAGGTATCGCCATTTGACGTATGGCCGACCGCCGTCCGCCCCATGAAAGGGTATCTCAAGATACTCCCGTTCGCTTCTGTGAAGCTCACGCGCACTCCCATCTGCGTTGATGTAGACGTATGGACACGGCTCCGTATCGGTGTCTTCTCCGCTCACAATGGCAGTTCCCTTTGGTTCACGCTGAAAGAGGGTCTGGATTCCCGTGTCTCCCGCAGGACGCCAGCCAAAAAGTCGGAGTATCAAGACCGCCGGAATCAAAAGCATGAGCACGACGAGGTAGTACATGTGCTTCAACGTTCTCATCCCTACACCCTTGACATGATCCTAAATGGAGGATGGGTGGCTCTGGGCGTATTGTCGCCAACCCGGAAGTAACGCCGCTTTGAGAATCTGAGAGGCAACCGCAGGTCCTTCACTGCGTTCAGGATGACACTCCTGTGGGTAGAGGATGATGGTGCCGGACGGTCATCGTGGTCGGATGGTGGCCTATCCGGACATAACCCCCTGCTGGCTTGGACCAAGGCGAGGCGGAATAGCCCGTACCGTCCGTCTCCACCGTGTAAGAAACACGCATCTTGAAAGAAATTACATAGCCAGCGGCCGGCGGGAAACTTCGGTCTGGCTCCATTTCAGCCCGATCGCCTTGTCTAAGTCGAGCCATATGAACCGGATAGGTGTTTCGACTTAGGAATGATCACATTGGCGCGGGGATTGCAATGTGTATGGTCGAGCTTCGATGTCTAAGTACTAGCACCTCGGCAGCCGACACAGCCATGCAACCGGCAGCCAGTGGCCTTACCTATCGAAAGAGGCGTTATATAGATTGCCGTGATACGGATCGCATCGCTCTCCGGTATCTTGCGCTATGTTTGGGAACGCATTCACACGCGGGACCGGTCTAATGGCCTGAGTCGGATATTCAAACTTTTCTAAATTACAGGGTCGGACTCTCAGCCGGGTAAATACTACTCCCAAGTTCAAGATTAACTGTTGTCGTAGCTCGATGGAAGAGAAGACAATGAAGAGATTTAGAAGCTCCTTGAAGCCACAATTTTGGCTTGCCGCTCTACCACTGGCCGCTGTTTTGACCGGACTGGTGTTTCCCACCCTTGCACAAGCAGTTACCGTAAGTTCGACGAACCCAAGCAATGGCGCCAAGAATACACCAACCAGCACCAATAGCAGCAAGAACATCGTGACCGGCACGGAAGTGTCCGCAACCTTCAGCGCGCCCATGAATCCCGCGACACTCAATTCGGATCCTGCCGGAGCGCTGCTCACCTTCACACTGAAGGATTCAGGCGGAAACAACGTGCAAGGCACCGTAGCCATGAATGCTGCAAATACGGTGGCGACTTTTACACCTCTGGAATCGGCTTTGCGCGTGGATGCAAAATACACAGCCACGATTACGAAGGCGGCCGAGAGTGCCGGCGGCACAGCAATTGTCGATCCCATTGAATGGAGCTTCACAACCAGCGCCAAGCCTTTTACCGGTCAAGCGGCAGTCGACCTTGGCACCGCAGGAACCTTTGCGATTCTCACAAAAACAGGAATCACGGACGTATATAAGTCTTCTATCGTTGGGAATGTTGGAACCAGCCCAATCACCGGTGCTGCTCTTCTGTTAAGGTGCACTGAAGTAGCAGGCATGGTGTACACAGTCAACGCGGCCGGCCCACTGCCATGCAGAACCACCAGCCCTATTTTGTTGACCACAGCTGTAGGCGACATGGGATTCGCGTACACCGACGCGGCAGGGCGATCTCTTCCCGATGCTACGGAACTGGGCGCCGGAGAGATTGGCGGACTCACACTCGCTCCCGGCCTTTACAAATGGGGTAGCGGAGTTTCAATCGCGACGGATGTAACGCTCGCGGGCGGTCCCAACGATGTCTGGATCTTCCAGATTGCGAAAAATCTCAAACAAGCAAGCGCTACCAGAATCACCCTGCAAGGCGGCGCACAGGCCAAGAACATCTTCTGGCAGGTCGGCGGCAGCGTGGCCATTGGAACCACCGCCCACTTTGAAGGAGTGATTCTGGGCGAAACACTGATCGCCTTCAATACCGGCGCATCGGCGAACAGCAGGCTCCTGGCACAGACTGCGGTTACCTTGCAACAGAATGCAGTTACACAGCCCGCCCAATAACGGGTCTCACAGCGCGGTTTCCCGGGTCCCCGAATGCGAGGGACCCGGGGCACCCGCCTTCATTGGCGCTATTTACTTGCCTGGGACTGGGCCAGCCTCCCCTCCAAAGGAGTGGGCAACCGCATGGGTCGAACTCAGCCACGACAAGGAACCTCCCGGTTACCCCTTGAGCGCTGGATCGATTGAACGATTGAAAGGCAACTGCAGATCCTTCCGCTGCGCTTCAGGATGACAGTGTTTGCGAGGGGGATGACAGCGGTTTGGATGGTGCGGCTGAAGCTCCGCTGATGCTGCTGGCTTTATGCGGGGGTTAAAACCCCCTTCTTCCACCCCAGCGACAAGGACCCGTCGCTGGGGACCCCGGCCTCCCTCCGGATCGAGTTTTTCCGCAGCCTGTTGAGGAGTGCACTATCAAGCGGTGAAAAGGCTTGGCGGAGTACCCTGCCGGCCATCACAAACTGGCGTGATACAAGACACATCACGGTACCGCATCATGGTGTCAATGTTGCGAGCGGACATTTCCGGGGAGAAATCTCCTGGGGTCGCGCTGAACGCTGAAGCGTAGCTTCCTCGATCGCTGCGCAGGCCGGTTTTCATAGGCGAACGCTCTCATACCTTCTCCCTCTTCTCCCGAAAATCGTCCGGCTGTGAGGAGGGATCGGCGTATGTCTTCCTCTCCATCCCGTCACTTCATATTGTTTGCGCACGAAGTGTGTGCCGTTTTTCAGGCCACGCGGGTGGAACTGCGTCCCGAAGAATGCGGGTCGGTACAACGCATTCCCCGTGCGCCCACCCGCACGCTCAACAGCGGAAACACGATCTTCAAAGCCGTGCACCAGGACCGAAAGCAGGACTGCACATCAAGCGCACCCCTGCCTCTGCCCCGGCCGGCTGCCGTATGTACCGGTCGGGCTGCAAATTGGCTCAAGCCGCAAGCGGAGGAATCATGCAGAGTGTAGCCAGCGATGTTTTGAGTCCCCACGAAAAGTTGCTGATCGACCAGACGGTTGCCCAGCACGAAGGCCACCCCGGTGCGCTGCTGGGGATTCTGGAGACGGTGCAAGCCGCCAACGCACACAAATTTCTCTCTCTTGAGGCCCTGCGCTACATCGCGGACCAGACCGGGATTCCCCCATCCACGATCTACTCCACTGCAACCTTTTATGCCCTCTTCAACCTCGATCCGCAGGGCGACAACGTGATCTGCGTCTGCCGCGGAACCGCCTGCCACACCCGCGGCTCCCGCGATCTGCTGGCCAAGGTTTGCCTGGACCTGGGGCTCAGCGATCCCGAGCAGAACGAGGCCAACGACGCCGACAAGCTGGCTCTGACCACCTCCGACCGCCGTTTCACCCTCCGCACCGTGGCCTGCTTTGGCCAGTGCGCGCTGGCTCCGGTCGCCGAAGTCAATCACCACATCCTCAGCCACGTCAACGAGCGCACGCTGCTCAGGGAGATCAAAACTCTCACCAGAGGGGGAAAATAATGCCGCGCATTCTGGACATTGGCAGCTTCAACGCGGTTCGCGAATCCGGCCTTGCCAAGCTCATGCCCTCCATTCCGCGCCTGACCGTGGGCATGGGAACCTGTGGCCGCGGCAACGGAGCCGAAGAGGTTTATCACGCCCTCAATGAGGCCATCCAGCGCGACGGGCTCGATGTGATGCTGGCCGGCGTGGGCTGCTTCGGTTCCTGCTTCCAGGAACCCCTGGTCACCTTCCGGCTGCCCGGCAATCCCCTGGTGGTGCTGCATCGCGTGCAGGCCAACGACGCCGCGCGCATTCTGGAGGGCGTCTCCTCCGGCAAGGCGCCCGCCGATCTCGTCTACTGCAAGATCGAGGACTGGGACCACATCACCGCCCGCCTGAAATACGGGCAGGGTTATCCGGAAATCCCCGTCTGGAACGCGATTCCGTTCTTCAAGCAGCAGAAGAAGATCGTTCTGCGCAACTGCGGGCTGATCAATCCCTCCGACATTGAGGAATACATTGCGGTGGGCGGCTATCAGGCCCTCTACAAAGTTCTCATCGACGGACGCGCCGACAACGTGATCGAGCAGATCAAAGCCTCGCGCCTGCGCGGACGCGGCGGCGCCGGCTTCCTCACCGGCAACAAGTGGGATTTCCTGGCCAAGGCCAAGGCCGACGTCAAGTACCTCGTCTGCAACGCCGACGAGGGCGACCCCGGCGCTTACATGAACCGCAATGAAATCGAGGGCGATCCGCATTCGCTGCTGGAGGGCATGGTCATCGGCGCCTACGCCACCGGCGCCACCCAGGGCATCATCTATGTGCGCGCGGAGTACCCGCTGGCGGTCAGCCGCCTGGAACGCGCCATCGAGCAGGCGCGCGAATACGGCCTGCTGGGCGCAAACATCCTGGACCGCGGCTTCAATTTCAACATCGAGCTGGTGCAGGGCGCGGGAGCGTTTGTTTGCGGCGAAGAGACCGCCCTGATTGCCTCGCTCGAAGGCCAGGCAGGCCGGCCTCATGCCCGGCCGCCGTTTCCCGCGCAAAAGGGACTCTGGGGCAAGCCCACTAACATCAACAACGTCGAGACCTGGTGCAACATTGCGCCCATCGTCACCCGCGGACCCGCCTGGTTCTCCGAGACCGGCAGCGTGAAGAGTCCAGGAACCAAGGTGTTTTCGCTGGTGGGAAAAATCCAGAACACCGGCCTGGTGGAAATGCCGCTGGGCACGCCGTTGAAGAGCTTCATCTACGACGCCGGAGAGGGCGCCATCGCCGGCCGCCACGTGAAATCCGTGCAAACCGGCGGACCTTCCGGCGGCTGCATCCCCGTCGAAATGCTCGACACTCCGGTCGATTACGAGAGCCTGGCGCAGTTGGGCTCCATCATGGGTTCCGGCGGCATGGTGGTGATGGACGAAGACAACTGCATGGTCGATGTGGCCCGCTACTTTGTCGAGTTCACGCATTCCGAGTCCTGCGGCAAGTGCGTTCCCTGCCGCGTGGGCCTGAACAAGGCACTGCGCATTCTCAACTCCATCACCAACGGCAGCGGAAGACTGGAGGACATGAGCCTGCTGGACGAGCTGGGCCGCATGATCCGCGAATGCTCGCTTTGTGGGCTGGGGCAGACCGCGCCCAATCCCGTGCTGACCACGCTCCGCCACTTCCGCGAGGAGTACGAAGACCACATCGTGGCGCACCGCTGCCGCGCCGGCGTTTGCCAGGATTTGGCCCTTTCTCCCTGCGAGAACAGCTGCCCGTTGCGGATGAACATTCCCCGCTTCCTCGAGCTTTACCGCGAGGGCCGTTTAGAGGACGCCTTCGAGTCGGTGATTCTGGACAATCCCCTTCCCGCCTCCACCGGAAGAGTCTGCCAGCACCCCTGCGACAACCGCTGCCGGCGGCAATCTTTCGATGAGGTGGTGAACATGCGCGAGGTGCATCGTTTCCTCGCCGACCAGATCTACCAGTCCGACCGCTTCGAGCCCATGCTGGAGCGCATTCGGGCGCGCAAGCTGCCCGCAACCGGCCGCACCGTGGCCGTGGCCGGCGCAGGCCCCACCGGCCTCACCGCCGCCTTCTATCTGGCCATGCTGGGCCACGACGTCACCATCTTCGAGGAACGCGGCGAGGCCGGAGGCATGCTCCGCTTCGCCATTCCCGAGTACCGGCTGCCCAAGTCCGTCCTGCGCCGGGAGCTGGATTTGATCGAGGGCGTCGGGGTCAAAATGGCCTTCAACACACGGGTCGGCTTCGACCTGCCGCTGAATGAGCTGGCCAGCCGCTTCGACGCGGTCTTCCTCTCCATCGGAACCTGGAAGGAGTCCTGGCTCTATCTTCCCGGCACCGAGTTGCACAACGTTCATCCCGCGCTGCCCTTCCTGGAATCGGTGGCCCATGGCGAAACCGCCTTCATCGGCTCCAGAGTCGCCATCATCGGCGGCGGCAACGCGGCGATCGACTCCGCCCGGACCGCGCTGCGCCTGGGCGCCAGCGCCACCATTCTCTACCGCCGCGAGCGCCAGGACATGCCCGCCATCGACGAGGAGATTCAGGCTGCAGAAGACGAGGGCGTGCGCTTTGTGTTTCTGGCCGCTCCCCACCGCATCCTGGGAGGCGCCGATGGCAAGGTCAAGGCCATCGAAATCGTCAAGACCCGCCTCGGCGAGTACGACAAGTCCGGGCGCAAGCGGCCGATTCCCACCGACGAAGTACAGCGCTTCGAGTGCGACTCCGTCATTCTGGCGGTCGGCGAAACCTTCGACCAGGACTTTTGCCGCGCCTCCGGCCTGGCCCTCAAGGAGGAAGGCACGATCATTGTGGATCGCTTCAGCTTTGAGACCAGCCGCCCCAACTTCTACGCAGGCGGCGACGTGATTACCGGCGCATCCAACGTCTCCAACGCCATGAGCGGCGGCAAGCAGGCGGCGCGCAACATCGACGAGCGCCTGATGGGCGAGAACCGCTGGGAGCGGCTCTTCCCCGACTTTGAATTCAGCCAGACCGCGCCCGGAGAGCCAAGCCTCAGCCGCCGCCACGCCTCGCGCACCCTGGCCGCCGAGGCCCGCGTCCATTCCGAGCAGGAGGTGGTTACCGGCCTTGAGCCCGAAGAAGCGCTCGAAGAGTGCCGCCGCTGCCTGCGCTGCGATTTGCGAGCCACCGCCAATGCCAAGTGAGTCCGAGAGAGAGAGAAAGGAGCGCCAAGTTGCCGACTAAATCCATTTCCGTTCGAATCGACGGGGAACTGGTGACCGCCAAAGAGGGCCAGACCATTCTTGAGGCGGCCCTCGCCAACGGGAAGCAGATTCCGACTCTCTGCTATCTGAAGGGCCTCAGCGCGGTGGGAGCATGCCGTGTGTGCGTCGTGGAGCTGGCCGGCACGGACCGCCTGCTCCCGGCCTGCACCACGCCGATCCAGGAGGGAATGTCGATCCAGACCTCCTCGGCCAAGCTCACGCTTTACCGCCGCATGGCCGTCGAGTTGCTGCTGGTGGAGCGCAACCACATCTGCTCGGCCTGCGTCTCCAACGGCCATTGCGAACTTCAGTCGCTGGCCCGCACTCTGGGCGTGACGCACGTCCGCTATTCCTACAACAATCCGCGGCTCACGGTGGACATGACCCACCCCCGCTTCGTCCTCGATCACAACCGCTGCATTCTCTGCACGCGTTGCGTGCGCACCTGCGCGGAGGTGGAGGGAGCGCATGTTTGGGAGGTGGCTTCGCGCGGCATTCATTCCCGCATCGTCAGCGATCTGAAGGACGACTGGGGCCATGCGCGCAACTGCACCGCCTGCGGCAAATGCGTGCAGGCCTGCCCCACCGGAGCCCTGGCGGAAAAGGGATTCTCAGTGATGGAGATGGTCAAGGAAAGCGACGCCGTCACGCGCCTCGCCATACAAAGGACTCATGCCTCCAACGGCGTTCACTAGGTCTCTGACCGGATAGTTTCGTACCATTGAATCCGAGGTTTCCCAGGTCTCAAAATCGAGACCTGGGGCACCCAGCATTGGTACAACTTCAAGCGGTCAGAGACCAAGAGCCGGATGCATAGACCTGGCTTTCAAAGGGCGCGGCCTTAGCTGCGCTGCATCAATCCAGGCTAGACTGTCCTTCCCGGCCCGGCCAGTTTTGGAACTTCCCCGCCGCTTCAAACCTATCGGCAAACCACAGAAGCATTTGTCCCAACCGGCCGGGACCCGTAGAATCACCATTGGCGTCGATTGCGCTAATCTAAACGCAGCATCAGGTATCGATGAGCGAACAGGAACAAGGGATTCCCATTGAGGCGCCTGCGGTTTCGCCGGCGTGGATCAGGATCGAACGGGCACGGCACCCCCAGCGGCCCTACCCCATGGACTTCATCGAACGGATCTTCACTGATTTCAGCGAGATTCACGGGGATCGCGCCTTTGGCGACGATGAGGCTATCGCTTGCGGCATGGCCCGCCTCGGCTCCGACGAGGTCATGGTCATCGGCAACCGCAAGGGCGGCTCGACCAAAGATCGCGTACGGCGCAACTTCGGCATGCCCCATCCCGAAGGCTACCGCAAGGCCCTCCGCTGCATGAAGATCGCAGAGAAATTTGCGCGCCCGGTCATTACCTTCATCGACCTGCCCGGTGCGTACCCCGGCCTGGGAGCCGAAGAGCGCGGCCAGGCCGAGGCCATTGCCCGTAACATCCTGGAGATGTCCCGCCTGCGCGTACCCACCATCTCGGTGATCAGCGGCGAGGGCGGCTCCGGCGGCGCGCTGGCCCTGGCGGTCAGCGACCGTGTTCTGATCCTTGAGAACGCCCTCTACTTCGTCATTACTCCCGAGTCCTGCGCCGCCATCATGTGGCGCGACGCGGCTCACAAACAGTTGGCCGCCGAGGCCATGCGCATCTCCGCTCCTGAAGTCGCCTCCCTGGGCTGCGTGGACGAGATCGTCCCCGAGCCGCCCGAGGGCATTCAAACCGACCGCGAAGCGGGCACGGGCATGCTCGGCGCAGTGCTCAAGAAGCATCTGGCCGAACTCCAGGCCATGCCCATCGACGCCCTGGTGGCCGCGCGCCAGGCCAAGTTCCGCAACATCGCCCAGTTCTACACGGAAGGCTAGCTCCGGTGGCCCATCGGCTCGTGATCCAACCCGGCAACTCCAGCTCACCGTCGAGTGAGCCTGCTTCCGCACGCAACGCAGCCGGAGGGCGTCGATGAGCCAATCCCAGCCCCGCGGACTTCGTCTGCGCGCTTACCTGCAATTCCTCGCCGCAATTGTCTACTTCTTCCTTGCCCAGGCGCTTGCCCGCCGTGGCGCCATGGGACTGGTTCAGGAGCAATGGACGCCGCTGGCCGCGCAGGCGATGCTAGTCTTCCTTCTGCTCTTCGGCTATGCGGCGATGGGTTTCTGGCTCGACCGCGAGCAGCACCCCATCGCCGCGCAGGGACTGCCGCGCCGTCCGGGATGGCGGAGCGAAGCCGGTTTTGGCCTCGCCATCGGCTGGACTCTGGCGGTGGCCTGTGTGCTTCCCATGGTGCTGGCGGGCGGCATCGCCATTGTCCTCGTCCTCGATCTTTCGGCCTGGGGATGGCTCCTGGCCGACACCGCATTCTTCGCGCTGACCGCATTGGCCGAGGAAATTGCCTTTCGCGGCTACGGGTTCCAGCGCTTTGTCCAGGCGGTGGGCGGCCTGGGCGCGGCCATCGGTTTTGCCGCCTTCTACGCCATTGTCCAGGGGCTTACTCCGGGGTCCAACCGCGCCAGCATGGCCGTCTCGGTCGTCTTCGGCCTCGTGCTCTCCACGGCCTACCTGCGCACCAAAGCCCTCTGGCTGAGTTGGGGACTCAACTTCGGTTGGAAAGCCAGCCGCGCCCTGCTCTTCGGCCTCACCATCAGCGGCGTCAACAGCCACTCTCCGGTCATTCAGGGCAACCCCATGGGCCCCTTCTGGCTCACCGGCGGAGGTTTCGGCCTGGACGGCAGTTGGCTCGCCTTCGTTCTTCTCCTGGTCGCGCTTCCCGTCCTCTTCCGCCTGACCCGCGATCTCGACTACCGCTACAACGCGCCAGTCTTCGTGCCCGCCGGCATTCCGGTTGACCTGGGCGCTGTTTCGCGCAGCCAGCATGAGGCCGCCATGGGTCCGGCCCAGCCCGCCTCCAGCCCACTGGTGCAGATTCTTCCCATAGCCTCAGAACCCATGACACCGGCGTTTCAACCCTCTCCGGACGAGCGCCCCTCAGAACCGCTCTAAAACTCTGCCGCGCAAATGACATCTTGAACCAACGCAAAAAGAGGCGCCATTCCTATCGAATGGCGCCTCTTTCTGTCCCTTGGTCCATCCCGGCCGCTTCAGGCGGGCTTGACCGGTTTCGCCGGCGATTCAATCTCCGGCTCCGCTGGCGTCGCTTCCACTGTTTCCGCGGCCTCCTCTTCCTGGACAGAGCCCTCGCCTTCCTCGGTGGCGATCTCCTCGCCTTCCCCCTCTGCCAGAGACGGTCCCAAAAGCATATCCACGCGATAGTCGGCCGACTCGGCGCTGGCCAGCGCTTCCCCGATGGTCTTGCTCATCTCCTCCACGTCGGTGCGACTGGGTGAGGCCTCGCCCGCCAGCCGCAGAAGGGATGGCATCTGCAACCACCAGACCAGTTCCTCGTAGGCTTCGCGAACCAGGTACTCGTGGCCCCCGGCCTCATGAACGCCCGTCAGCCAGCGCACGTCCGGATCGAGCCACAAGGACGGCGCCAGCGCCACCAGCTCTTCCGGAACCACCGGCGTCTCGGCGGCGGAGCTTGCAGCCTCTTCGACCGGCTCCGCAGCTTTCTTCCCCGTCGCGGCAGAAGGCGCTTCTTCAACAGCACCGACGCCCTTCGGCTCTTCCGTCTCGGCAGCAGACACTGGCGTTTCTTCCCTCTTGCCCACGCCGGCCCCGGTAAGCAGCAGAACCTTGATCCGCGCCGCAACCCGCCAGCCCTCTTCGCCTTCGAATCCGAGGGCGGTAAAGGCCTCGGCAAACGGCTCGCGCAAGCGCAGGCGATCGAAGAGGTCCAGCGCCACGCGCTCGGGGTTTTCCACGTCGATGGATTCGGCCAGCAGTTCCAGCACCGTCCAGCCAAGCACCGGTCCCCACATCGCCGTGGCCGTAAACTGCGGACTGGGACTGGGCAACATCCGTCGTGCGGCAGGAGTCCACGGAGACGGGAAAAGCGCCTCGACCGCGGGAATGCGCATGGCGGCGCGCAACCGCTGCCGGAAGACCGGTCCCAGCAGCCCGGGATTGGCGGGCTGCGCGTCAATGGGCAACGGGGTGGCTGCGCCGGCACGCGAGACATAGGCCTTTTGCGCCACACGCAGAAAATTTTCGCAGAGCGCCCACGCCTGCCCGAAGAATTCTCCGCGCTCCCGCTCGATCTTCTTGCTACTTCCAGCCGGAGAGGTGCGCGGATGTTCCGCCAGATCGGCGAAGAGGCGCACGACGCCGGAGTCCAGTTGCGCCCGCAGAGCATCGTGGACCGGCTGCAGTTCCAAGTTCACCAGCGCGTCTTCCAGATTGGGGACGCCGCGGCCGTTGAGCTGGTCGCAAAGCCGGTCCCAAGGCTGCTCCGCCGTGGAGTGCAGCGCGCGCCAATCCAGAAAGACATGGCACTTGAAGGCTCCAAGGTCGAGCGTGAGTCCGCGTTCGCACAAGTCGCTGGCCCGCCGCAGGTATTCCAGTCCGGTCAGCGAGTCGCGCCAGGCCAGGATGGCGTTGGAGCTGCCGTTCAACCCCAGACCCTCTCCAAGACGCTGCTGACGCAATTGCCCGCTTCCCTTGTCGGCGTAAGCGGCCGAAAAATCGATGGTGCCTCGGGTTGCGCCGTAGCGATTGTTATAAACCACCAGCGCAGATTCGCTTCCGCTGCGGTTCGAGTAGGCAAAGACGTTTTCGTCCACCGAACCGTTCTCATGGAAGAAGTCGTAGAGCAGGAAGTTGTCGCTGCCGGCGAAGAGCCAACGCCGCTTGAGCAGAGGCGCAATCTCGCGCTGATGGCGCTCCACCAGCCAATGATCGGGCGTCTCCTCGTAGCGCGGACGGTAATATTCCATCCCGTACTTTTCCGTGAAGCCCTCCACCTGGCCGTGGCCGAACATGGGCAGGCCGGGCAGCGTGGCCATCATGGCGGCCACGCCAAAGCACTTGTCTCCCTTGCCGAATTGGTCGATGGCGGTGCGCTCGTCGGGGTTGCTCATGAAGTTCACGTAGCGCTTCATGATGTCCGGGTCGAATTCCAGCGTGTTCTTGATGACCGATCGGTATTTTGCGTTGTCCTCGTCGCGCAGCATCACCATGAACGCGCTGTTGTACACGCGATGCATCCCCAAGGTGCGGACGAAGTAGCCTTCCATCAACCAGAAGGCCTCGGCCAAAAGCAGCGTGCCGGGAACTTCGGCGGCGACGCGATCCACGACCTCGCGCCAGAACTCGTGCGGCATCAGGCGGTCGAACTCGGCCTGACTCAAACCGTATTCGGCGCGAGACGGAATGGCGCCGCTGGCACCGGGACCGGGAAACCACAACCTGTGAAAGTGCCGCTTGGCCAGGGTCATGGCGGCATCGAAACGAATCACCGGAAACAGCCGCGCCACGTGCAGAATCGTCTGGATCACCTGCTCGCGCACCGCCGCATTCAGGTAGTCGAGCTGCGCCGTGTCGTTCCAGGGAAAACTCGTCCCGTCGTTGCCGTGGTAGATGTAGCGGGTCTCGCCGCTGGCCCGGTCGCGCCGGCGGAAGACCACCGCGGCGTCGGACTGCGTAAAGTAGTGGTCCTCGATCTTGATTTCCACCCGTCCGTCCTGCGAAAGATCGGGACCGTTGAATGTGTAGGCGGGGTACGGCGTCTCATTGCGGGAGATGAACCAGTCAGGGTGCTCCACCACCCACGGCGAGTCGATGCCCATGTGGTTCGGCACCATGTCGCTGGCCAGCCGGATTCCGCGCCGATACGCGCGATCGCGCAGATTGATATAAGCGGGCTCGCCGCCCAGGTCTTCCGCAATGGCGTAGTCAAACAGCGAGTAGGCAGAAGCCACTGCGTCCGAATTGCCGCAGAGCTGCTTGATGGTCTTCGAGGCGCGGCTCCGCTCCCAGACGCCGATCAGCCACAGGGAGTTCAGCCCGCGGTCGGCCAGGGTCTGGAGCTCTTCGTCGGGAATTTCGTCCAGACGGGAGATTTTGCAACCATACTGCCGGCTCAACTGCGCCAGCCATACGTAGGTGCTCTTGGCGATCAGCACAGCGGTCGGCATCCAGGCCGTGTCGGCGGAGAACTTCTCGTATTCATGCGCCGAGTCGCCGAAGGTCGGAACATCGGCCGTGCTCACCGCAGATGGCCACTCGGGCTGGCCGGTCTTGCGGCGATGTTCGGCCGCCGCGGCCGCCGTCGCCGAGGGAGGATTGAACTGCATCCAGATGGCCAGTTCTTCCTCGTGCAGAATTTCTCCGGCGATCAACAGAAAACGTTCCAGGCTATCGCCGAGCAGAGGCTTCCACAGCTTGCGGATCAGGGCAAGTTGATCACTGAGCGAGCCCGGCGCACCCACCGCCGGGGCGCGCAACAGGTCCAGCAAGTTCATCGGCTTGGCGTTCGGCAACGGAATCAGCGGCCGGGTGGCAAAGTAGTCGGGCAGTTGTTCCGTCACCTGGCGGTAAACCGTCTTCTCGGCCAGGGTTTTATCCTCGAAAAGCTCATCGAAGGACCGAAACGCTTCATTCCGATTGGCCGTCCACAGCAACAGCAGCTCTTCCAGCGCAGCCGCCCGGTGGGGCGTTCCATCGCTCTTGCCGGCCAGCCATTGCTTCGGCGTCTCCTGGCCGCGGATGATGGAAATACCGGGAAACTGCTCCACAAAGACAAGCAGCATTCGGTCCAGCTCCTCGGCGCCCACCTTGGCGGAAAACCAGTCCAGAGCGGAAGTCATCACTTCAGGGTCGAATTGCTCCCTGTAGCGCGCCATCAGAACGTGGCTGGCCTCGTCGATGAGCCCCATGGCGTAGAGCTTGCCGGCATGAACCGCCAGTTCCGGGTGCTTTTCAACGTCCCGGACCTGGTTCATGCGGTACGCAAACTCGCGACATGCGGCGAGATTGGCAAAAACCACGTTCCCTGTGTAGGAAAAAAGCGACTCCGCGAACTGGTAGCGCTCACGGGCGCTCTGCGCAATATGGAACTCCATCATAAGGAACCGTTCTCCCTGAACTCTTTCCGGCTCTGCTTTCGCCGCTTGCTGCCGATGGCGCCTGCGGTAGAGGGTGCGGCGCCGACCTGCGATTCAGCCCTTTCGTCCCCACCAACTCCGCCAAAAGGTAAAGGTACATCAAAGAGGATAAAGCCGCATTGAACTTCCGATTCTATCCCTCAATAGGCAGAATTGGCTGCATGCCGCCCGACAGTCACAATCAGGCCCGTGGGATATAACTTCCTCTTTTCTTCGCCTTCATTAGAGAAAGGACACTCCGCGATGACTTCGCTCTGCAGAGCCCTAATCCAGCGCCTTGTGGAAGCGCAGGATGGCGAGTGTGAGCAGTGCGAAGCCGAGCCCGGCCATGGCCGCCATCTGCGGCCAAAGAACGTCCATGCCCACGCCCTTCAAATACACACCGCGCAGCACAATGAGAAAGTAGTGCAGCGGAATAGCGTAGCTGCACAACTGCATCCAGTGCGGCATGGTGGCAATGGGAAATCCGAAGCCGGAAAACGTGATGGCCGGCATGATGAAGAAGAATGCGGTCACCATGGCCTGTTGCTGCGTCGACGAAACGGTTGAAATCAGCAGGCCCACGCCCAACATGCAGAGGAGGAAAAGAACGGCTCCAATCAGCAGCACCAGTACGCTGCCGCGAAACGGAACCTGGAACCAGAGCGTGCCGACCACGGCGATCAGCGAAACGTCCAGCAGTCCGATCAGGAAAAAGGGCAGCGTCTTGCCGAGGATGAATTCGAACGGGCGGATGGGCGTGACCATGATCTGTTCGAGCGTGCCGATCTCGCGCTCGCGCACCACGGCGAAGGCCGTGAGAATGATCACCAGCACCAGCGTCAGGCTGCCCACGATTCCGGGCACGAAGAACCACCGGCTGCTCAGGCCGGGGTTGTACCAGGGCCGCGGCTCCAAGCTCACCGACGGCATCACCTCAACCAACTGCGGCGCTATGCGGTTGATGCGGTCCCGCTGGTACTCCTGCGCGAAGCCCAGTGCAATTTGCGAGATGTACCCCGAGGCGACCAGCGCAGTGTTGGAGTTGGTCGCGTCCACAATCACTTGCAGCGGCGCAGTCTGGCCTTTGCGCAGATTCTGCGCAAAGCCGGCGTGAATCTCCAGGCCGACGGTGGCGTCTCCACGCTCGATCAGGTCGCCCAACTGGCGCGAATCTGTGAGCTGACGTTGCACGTCGAAATACGGGCTTGAAGTGAAGCGCGAGACCAGTTCGCGGCTCTCCTGGCTGTGGTCCAGGTCAACCACCACCGTGGGAACGTGATGAATATCGAAGGTCGCGGCGTAGCCGAAGACCAGCATCTGGATGACCGGCGGCCCGATCAGTACAAAGCGCGTCCGCTTGTCGCGGAAGACTTGAATGAACTCCTTAATCAGCATCTGCTTGAGTCGCCCGAACATCGATCCTCCCTATTCCAATCTCTTGTGGAAGCTGCGCGTAGCAAGCAGGGCCAGTACGAACGTAAAGATGGCGAGCGGCACCAGGTCGGCGTAGAGAAGCGACACAGGCGACCCTTTGAGAAAAATTTTCTTGAGCACCGAGACGTAGTAGCGTGCCGGCAGAATGCGCGTGATCCATTGCAGCGGGACCGGCATCTGCTCGATGGCGAACAGAAATCCCGAGAGCAGAAACGCGGGGAGAAAAGTAATCAGTAGTGCAATCTGGCTGGCGGCAAACTGTCCCTTCGCCAGCACGGAGATGAAGAAGCCCAGCGAAAGCACCACGATCAGAAACATGGCCGAGGCCACCAACAGCGTGACATACGAGCCGCGAAACGGCACATGGAACCAGTAGATCGCGATGGCCGCGCTGATGATGGTATCCACCATGCCGAGAACAAAATAGGGAGCCAGTTTGCCCAGCATGATTTCCATCGCGGTGACGGGCGTTGAGATGAGCTGCTCCATTGTGCCGCGCTCCCACTCGCGCGCAATGGTCAGCGAAGTGAGAAACGCGCCGATCACCGACATCACCAGCGCCAGTACGCCGGGAATGATGAAGGCGCTGCTTTCCAGGTCCTCGTTGTACCAGGTGCGGGTTTCCACGCTCATCACAGTTGGCTGCATCGCAATGCCCTGCCGTCGCAACCAGTCGAGCTGAATCTCCGACGAGTAGCCTTGCACCACCGCTTGCGCATAGCCCATCAGCACATTGGCCGTGTTGTCATCCGAGGCATCCACCAGAGCCTGCACCTGCGCCGGACGGCCATCGCGCAGCCGTTGAGAGAAATCCCACGGCACCACGATTCCCATCTTGGCGTGCCCGTCATCGAGCGCGCGGGAGAGCGCGGAATAATCCTTCACCACGCGGATCACATGAAAATATTCACTGGCCTGGAAGTGCTTCAGAAGGTCCTGGCTCTGCTGGCTGCCGTCCTGGTCGTAGACATACACCGGCAGCCCTTTCAGGTCGAGATTGACGCCGTAGCCGAAGAGGATCACCAAAATCGCGGGCATGACGATGACAATCGCCAGACTGCGAGCGTCGCGCAGAATCTGCACGACCTCTTTTCTTGCAATGGCTGCTAGACGCGTCGGGCTCATGGCTTGCGCTCCTCTGCCGCTTCGCGTCCTGTCGTCAGGGAGACGAAAACATCTTCGAGGCTGGGCCGAATCTGCTCCATGCGCTGAATGGTGATTTTGCGTTCAGCCAGGTAGCTCTTCAGTTGCGGAAGTGCGGCGGCTGCATTCTCGACAACGAGGTGAAGCGAGTTTCCAAAGACGGCCGCGTCCATCAAGCCGGGCACGAGTGGCAGGCCCGGAGCCGATTGCAGCGCTTCCACGGCATCACCCAGCGGTTCGCACTCCACCAGCAGAAGGTCGCCCTTCATCGAGTCCCGCTTCAACTCCGAAGGCGTGCCCAGCGCAACGATTTTTCCGCGGAAGATGAGCGCCAGCCGGTTGCAGTATTCGGCCTCTTCCATATAGTGCGTGGTCACAAAGACGGTGACGCCTTTGGATGCCATCTCATGAATCAGATCCCAGAATTGCCGCCGCGAAATGGGATCGACGCCGGAGGTAGGCTCATCCAGAAAGATGATCGGCGGCCTGTGCAGCACCGCGCAACCCAGCGCCAGACGCTGTTTCCAACCACCCGGCAGTGTTCCAGTGATCAGGTTCTCCTGGCCTTTCAGGTTGGCCATCGTCAGCGCCCACTCGATCCGCTCCTTGAGTTGATTGGATGGCACGCTGTAAAGGCCGGCGAAGAGCCGCAGGTTTTCGATCACCTTGAGGTCGTTGTAGAGTGAGAACTTCTGCGACATGTAACCGATGTTCTGGCGCACCGCTTCCGGATTTCGGCCCACGTCGAAGCCCGCCACCGTCGCGCGCCCCGATGTTGGTTTGAGCAAGCCGCACAACATGCGAATCGTGGTGGATTTGCCCGCGCCGTTGGGGCCGAGAAAGCCGAAGACCTCGCCCTTGCGCACCGCGAGATCGATATGATCGACAGCCACAAAATCGCCGAAGCGCTTGACGAGGCTCTCCACCACGACGGAGTTGGCGATTTCAGCCATGCGCAGCCTCTTCGTTGCCAACCGCATCGACAAAGAGGTCTTCGATGGTGGGAGCTACTTGTTGAATGGCCTCGAAAGAAATGTTTGCGCGCCTGAGCAGGGCCTCGAATTCGGGAATGCGCCGTGCCGCATCGTCCACCACCACGTGCAGTCCGTCGCCGGTGAGCAGCAGGCTTGAAATTCCCTCGGCGTGCTCGATCTCCTCGCGCACACTGCGCGGGTTTGGCGCGGCAATCGACAAAACGCCTTTGCCCATGCGGGCTTTCAGGTTCGACGGCGTGTCGCAGAACAGGAGCTTGCCGCGATCGAGCAGCGCCACGCGGTGGCAGCGCTCCGCCTCGTCCAGATAAGCGGTCGAGGTCAGAATCGCCACGCCCTCGGCAATCAGCTCATAGAGAATGCGCCAGAAATCCCGGCGCGAAACCGGATCGACGCCGGTGGTCGGCTCGTCGAGCAGAATCACCTTGGGCCGATGAATGAGCGCGCAAACCAGGCCGAGCTTCTGCTTCATGCCGCCAGAAAGTTTGCCCGCCAATCGTTTGCGAAATTCACTCATCCCTGCGGCCACCAGCAACTGCGTGGAGCGGGCATCGCGTTCGGCTCTCTTCACTCCAAACAAGTCGGCATAAAAGCGAATGTTCTCATCCACGGTCAGGTCTTCATAGAGACCGAAGCGCTGCGGCATATAGCTGAGAGCGTGTTTGGCGCCTTCCGGATCGCGCGCCACGTTGAATCCTGCAACCGTGGCCTTGCCCGCATCGGGCGGCAGGATACCGGCCAACATGCGCAGCGTCGTCGTCTTCCCTGCACCGTCGGGACCGACCAGCCCGAAGATCTCGCCGGCTTGTACGTCGAAGCTCAAGGCATCGACCACACACACACCGGGAAAGCTCTTCGTCAGGCCTTCGAGCACAATCGCGGGTTGGAGCGGTTCCGTCATTTCGCCGGCGTCGATGATGAGTCAGAATTCTGCGCGCCGGTGTTGAGAGCGATGTGCGCGTCGGCGGGCATGCCGGGCTTCAATTCATGACTCGGATTGTCGATGTCGATCTTGATGCGATAGACCAGCGTAACCCGCTCCTTGAAGGTCTGCACGCTCTTGGGCGTGAACTCGGCCGTCGACGAGATGAACGAGATGCGTCCGTGATACTGCTTGCCGGGATACGTGTCTGTGGTGACAGTGGCGTCCTGGCCCCAGCGAATGCGGCCCAGGTCGGTCTCGGCAATGTAGGCGCGCAGCCAGATGTGGTCGAGGTCCGAGAGCGTCACCACGGGCGAGCCTGGCGAGACAACTTCTCCGAGTTCCGCCTGGCGCACGCTGATGACTCCAGTCGAAGGCGCGCGCAGAATCGTGTAGCCCAGGTTCACTTGCGAGAGGCCGAGGTTCGCGCCGGCTTCGTTGACATTGGCGCGCGCGATGGCGATCTCTTCCTTGCGGCTGCCCTCCCGGGCTTCGTTGTAGCGCTGCTTGGCAGCCTGACAGACGGCCTGTGCGCGCTTCAGTGCGGTGGCTGCCAGGTCGCGATCCTGCGCCGAAATCTCATCTTTGGCGAACAGACGCTGAGCGCGGTCGTTATCGAGTTTCTTCTCGTTCAAATCGGCTTCGGCGTCAACCACGCTCTGCTCGGAGGCTTTCACTTCCTGCTCACGGGTGCCGGCCAGGGTAAGCGCGAGGTTCGATTGGCGCACGCCCACAGTAGCCTGGTCGATGCGGACGCGTTGCTTGAAATCCGCGTCTTCCAGGCGCGCCAGCAGTGCGCCCTGCACCACCTTTTGGCCTTCCTCTATAGGCAGGTCCACAATGCGCCCCTGCACCTTGAAGCCAACCAAACTTTCGTGCGCTTCAATGTTGCCGGAGAGCGTGAGTTCGGTCACGGGCGCCGGCTTCCTGGTCAGACGCGGATAAAAATAAAGGCCCGCGGCAACCGCCGCAGCCAGCAGGATTACGACAGGAATCAATCGCTTCATCGCTTCAAACCTCGCATTTGGCGCAGCCAATAGCGGCGCGGCCGGCAACGCTCTTCATTGATTGACTACAAATTGAGCAATGTTCTTTTCCGTGTCGCCCATGGCGCGCGCCAGGGCAAACTTTGCATCCACGTGGCTGGAGACGGCCAGAATGTAATTCTCCTCCGCGCGCGCCAGTTCGTCCTGGGCGGTAACCACCTCGACATTGTTGGCCGTGCCCTCCTGGAAGCGATCCTGCGACAACTTCAGTTCGCGGTGCGCGAGATCCTGCCCCTCGCGAGCCACTGCGACCTGTTGAGCCGCGGAATCCAGATTGAGCAGCGCCTCGCGCAGATCTTCATCGATGCCGCGGCGCATATCTGCAATCTGATCGTCAATGCGCTTCAGGCGGCTGGCCAGTTGGTCGGCGTCGCCCTGGCGGTCGCGATCGAAGAGAGTAAAGTCGATCTGGCCTTGCAGCAGGCCTGTCGCCTGGATGCCGCCCACGCTGCGCCCAATGCCTCCGAAGTTTCCGTTGACGCTAAGCTTCGGATAGGAGCGGGCGCGGCTGGCGCCTTGCTGCTCCACCAACTCCTGTCGCTGACTCAACAAAGAGAGATAGTCGGCGCGGGCCAGCAGAGCCGCGGGCGCAAGAGCATCAATCTCCGGCTGGCTAAGTGCGCGATAGTTGAGCGGCTCGGCAAGTTCCAGCGGCGTACCCGGACTCATGCCCAGATTACGCGCCAGCGCCAGCAGAGATTGTTTGAACTGGTTCTGCGCAATCAGCAGCGCCTGTTTGTCGTTGGCCAGTTGCACCTCGGCGCGCAGCACGTCCACGCCTGTCGCCGTACCGGCATCGTGCTTGTCTTTGGCCAGCTTCAACAAGGTAGCGGAATCGGTGACCCGCGACTGGGCCGCGTCGGCCCGCGCCGCAGCGGATTGTGCATTCAAGTAGAGGGCGGCAATGGAACGGACAATCAGATCGCGCGCATCCCGCAAATCCATCTTTCCGGCGTCGAGCGCGCGCTCGCTGGCTTTCAGTGTGCGATAACTCTGGAGATCGACAACATTCTGCTGCGCATAGACGCGAATGTCGTAGTTGGAAAACGGTCCGACAACTTCCGGCATGGTGGGAAGCGAGATTCCAAAGGCGCGCAGGTCGCGGTTCTGCACGTTGGCGTAGGTCTGCGCATTAACTCGAGGGAGCAGCGCCGCCGACAAACTGCGCAACCGCGCGGCTTCCGCCTCTTCCACGCGCGTCCCCGCAACCAGAACGCCGAGGTTGGCTTGAAGCCCCTTCTGGATCGCCTCCTGCAGCGTAAGCCGGTAAGGCGCCTGCTCCGCGGCTCGAGCCGGCAAAGCCAGACAAGTGGCAAGGGCTGTCGCAAACAATAGGACGAAAAATCTGAATTCGGATTTCATGGTTCCTGCTCTTCACCGCTGACGGCGATCGATCTCCAGAAGTGCTGAAAGCTGTCTTCCATCCAAACTTTGAGTGCAGGCGCTTCATGCAGCGACCAGAAGAGGACGGTCCCCATGAACGTCTGCAGAACCTGAATTGCAACTTTTCCTTTTTTCAAATGGGGGTCGATTTCCCCGCGCTTCTGTCCCGCGGCCACAATCTCTGCGATCCTCCTGCGCCCCTCCCGCATATTGCGCGCGATGATCTTCCGCACGCCCTCGCTGGCCAGAAATGAGGAGATCAGGGCACGCGCCAGGTCCGGGCTCCGTCCCGGCTCCTCAGCCGCGCGCTGAAACAAGTGGTGCAGAACAGAGTGAATCGACCGCTTGGGGTCCGCGGCCAGGGCCAGAGATTCAGCAACCTTGCCAAGCTGAATCTCAGCCATCACGCCCAGCACGTGGTCCTTGCTCTCGAAGTAGTTGAAGAAGGTTCCCTTGCCCACATCGGCGGCCTCGGTAATCTCCTCGACCGTCACGTTGGGAAACCCACGCTCTGCAAAAAGCTGAAGCGCGCACCGAAACAGCCGCACCCGTGTCTCGGCGGCGCGGCGCTTGCGGCGGTCTGGAGGCGGACCGGCAGGCGCCTCTTGGGGTGGTGCAACGACATTTCGACCTTTATTCATTTGCGGTTTGCGTTCATTTATGACTCACAGTCATTCTTGGCGCTGCAAATCCTTCCTGTCAAGTGCTATTCCAATCTTCCCTTACAGCGTCAGCTCCGCCTAAACGCAAAACGGGGTGACGGACCTCATTCGCTCTGCGCATGAGATCCGTCACCCCGCCAATTTCTGCTTGATTGCCTACTCTGCTGTTTCCCTTACCTTATCTGTAGGGCGCCTTTCCACTGCGCCCTTGGAAGACGATCTTCACCGGCCCGGTGAATCGCCCGCATCGTCTGCGGAATGCGTGAGATCCACCTGGTTTTCAGATATGAAAAGTGCCTCAGCAACGAACAACGTTTGCTGCTGCAATTCCATGAGTCGCATTGCGTGTGTCGATGACCAGTTGCGCTTCAGCGACTATCCTCTGATAGTCATAATCCGAGTGGTCAGTGACAATCACAACGCAGTCGTACTCAGCAAGGTTGTCCAGAGACACACGCTCCATATTCAGCTTGTAATGCCGCCCTTGACCGACAAAGGGAAAGTATGGATCGTTGTACTTTACCATGGCGCCTTGATTCTGAAGTAATTCAATCACGGTCAGCGCCGGAGACTCGCGCAGATCGTCAATGTCCTTCTTGTAGGCGACTCCAAGTACCAGTATCTTTGAGCCATTGAGAGACTTCTTGCGCCCGTTGAGCGCCTCGCTCACAGCCGACACGACATGATATGGCATTTGAGTGTTGATCTCACCTGCCAACTCAATGAATCGTGTGTTGAAGTCGAACTGTTTTGCTTTCCAGGAAAGATAAAATGGGTCGATGGGAATGCAGTGTCCGCCGAGCCCAGGACCTGGATAGAACGCCTGGTAACCGAAGGGCTTTGTCTTCGCCGCTTCAATGACTTCCCAAATATCAATGCCCATACGCAAGCAAAGCTGCTTCAACTCATTCACCATTGCGATATTTACGCAACGGTAGATGTTCTCCAGCAGTTTTGTCATCTCCGCTGCTGCGGGAGATGAGACGGGAACCACCCGGTTGAAGATGGTCGCGTATACGGCGGATGCCAGTTCAAGAGCAATTGGTCCGCAGCCTCCAACGACTTTAGGGACATCGCGTCGAGCCACTGTGTCGTTGCCCGGATCTTCTCGTTCCGGTGAGAACGCTACATAGAACCCCGGAATATCGGCTTCTCGCGCTACCCGAAGATTGGCGTGGTTTCCCTGCTCCAGTAGCGGTACAACCACTTCCTCTGTAGTCCCTGGGTAGGTTGTACTCTCCAGGATGATGAGTTGCCCTTCCCGCAGATACGGTGCAATAGAACTCACCGTGCCGGTCACGAAACTGAGGTCAGGCTCTCGGAATTCGTTCAGCGGGGTAGGGACACAGATGATAACGACATCCATCTGGGCAATGCGGCCGTAATCCACAGTCGCAGAAAACCCGGATGCCTGCGCGGACTGGACCTCGGTGCCCGGGATACGCGCAAAGTAAGAAGCACCTCGATTCAGCGTGTCTACCTTTTTGACATCGATATCGAAGCCGGTAATGGCAAACCGCTCTTCGCTGAACAGCAGTGCGAGCGGCAGGCCCACGTAGCCCATCCCAACAATACCAATGCGGGCTTCACGTTTTTCAATACTGCTCTTGAGCTGGCCCAAAACGGCCGTATTTGTAACGGTCATACGCACCTCTCCTCTTGGAATCTCGAAACTTATGTAAAACCACTCAGATCTCGGCTCAGCAATACCATGGAACTGCCGTGTGTTGCGCGCCCTATTCTCCAACTCATCCTGCTGTGCCATGACTGCAATGAGCACCGATAGCGACTACAGCGGTTTCGATTCTGCTCTTTACAGAAACCTCAGGGATAAGTAGCATTTTTCTCAAGAAAATGCCACCTCGCACGGTCTTTAGATGGCAACATTTGAATCGAAACCGCGCTAGCATCTTAGTTTGGCGGACCAGAGAACAGGCTCAAATTAATTTTGTCGACTCTTGGCGCAGACCTGACGCCCGCACGATGCTCGTCGCATCATCTGAAGGAGCCGGGATGATCGCATCGAGCCAGAACCGTGTGTACGCCTGTGCAGCCTCATGGCTGTCCACGTAGGTTTCAGTTTCGCCATCAATCATTTTGAGCATTCCCGGATGCAACAGAGCGACCGTTACCAACGCGGTTGTCGTTATCGTCGAATCCAGGTTTCGCACCTGTCCACTCTCAGCACTCAAAGCCAGATACCTGTTTAAAGACGAGACAATGGGCGATATATACTCTCTGCTGAATTGGAATGCCTTGCCGCGTAGTTCGAGGAATGCCACAGCCATCAGATGCAAGAATTCCGGCTTCGTTTTTACAAAGAGTTCCAACATCTCAAATATTTTGGGAAGGATAACCTCAGGCGCTTCGCAGTTCTCCATTTCCTCCAGAATTTCACTCCGGAGCCTGAGTCCGGAGGAATGCCAACGGAGAGCAGCCCAAAAGATGTCCTCTTTGTGATCGAAGTGACGGAAGAGAGTGTTTTCGCTTACATCCGCAAGACGAGCAATTTCACGTGTACTGGTTCCGTGATAACCCTGCAGCGCAAACAGATGAGCTGCAGCTTCCACGATCATCTCTTCCCGAATTGAGCCTTTAGGCACTACATGCATCTGCTCTCCCTTGACGTCATGGATGGCGCAGCGCACGAATAGCTTGCCTCGTGCACCCGCTGACCTGCGTCCCTTCCAGCACAGCACTTTGAAGAACGACCTTGCACAACTGCTTTCACAAACTGTTCTTGTAAAATAGTCCGGGTGTAATCGCTCATCGAGAACCAATACATCGTATAACGAAAGATTGACTCATCGAAACAGGCTGTCGAGCGATAGATCTCAGCATCCGTCAAGCTTTCGGTACTTATTATTTCGATCACGATTGAGCTAAAATTGATTTGGCCGTTTGAAATAGTTGCGTCAGGGATTCATGCGCCGCGCAAACCGAATCAGATGGAGCGGAATATGAGGATGACTGTGCGTTCGCCGGCGCAACAGTCAAAACGACGCACCACGTGCGGATCCTTCCGGGTTGGTTCGTCGCTCACCTGAACGAGCACTCCTGGTGGCTCACTTGACCTGCTGCCGGTCGGAATTCAGATTCTACCTTTTGCTCATGAGATTTAAAGCCATTGAGGTACATTTCTTCGCACGATGGCTGGCGCGCAACTGTCGACTCCTTCCGCGACCACATGCGCAAGGCTTCGCCGTATTTACTTAGCAGGTGCTCAACTTGCTAAGCCCGAATCCTACGACAAAAAGGAGACGTGCAGTAGGCGCCAAATGAAACCAGACGCTTTCTAAACTCACAAATCTCCATGATCGTCACATCTGGGAGCGTGTAAAGTCTCTTCAGAACCATTTTTGACTAGGGATGATAGTAAGCTAGCACTAATTCTATTGAAAGCGTTAATGTGTGACATCAGCAGTCAATGACTGCTTCCAACTCAGAGACTGTGTTCTGAATTCGTACAACCGAGCGCCCGTAATGGCAAAGAAATCAGTCGGTCATCGCCTCTCTCAGGGCATGGCAAGCTTCGCAGCCGTTGGCGCGGCGAAGTGGGGAGTCAGTGTGGACGGGCTCACGCAGACGAAGTGGACGACTGAGATCGAATCTGAGAGGGAATCCTGAAAGCGTTGGTAGATCAACTCGTCTGAACCCCAACGCTTTGAAGTGTGCATCCACGGCAACCACCTCGAGATTGCGGTGTCCGCCATTTCGCCGGAGTTCTCGGCAAGCGGGTTCCTGGATTCGCCACATCGAAGAACGCATCTCAACATACCGATTTGAGTCGCTGCTCTCCTGCATAGTGCCTGGACTCAACATCCATCGGCAGATAAGGGCGAAGCCCGCCTATCTTAGAACGTTTGAGCGAGCCTCCGGGTTGCAAAGTATGAATAAGTTCTATGGTGATTCATGCCGTCCTGGTTGGAAGCGGCAGGATTCCCATACCTTTGCTGTAGAGCCTGAAAACGTCTGTCACCCTTGAGCGGCTTGAGGAGGGGATCTGAGTGGCACGTCAGGCACCACAACGCACCCTGCTCGTAGGCTTCTTCCAGCATTTGAAGCGCCTCCTGGTTCCTCCCCAACCCCAGAAGAATGATTGCGATCGCATAGGCTGGTTTTCTTATCTTGCCAGCTGCATTTCGCTCCAGGTCCTGAAGCGCTTCCTCAGCTTTGTCAATCTGATTGGAAGTCGCATAGCCGTAGCCCAACAGGCCTTGGAGGACATGGCATCCAGGATACTCACGGCTCAGGATCTCGATTCTTCTTAGGCTGGAGGAGACAGTAGCTACCTGGAGCAAAACCAGCGATTCGACAACAGCAAGCATGGAGCTGTGTTCCCCGGTGCGACGAATTTCGGTGAGCAAATCCAGCGCCTCTCCATAGTCTCCCGTCAGATAAAGGCAAGCGCAAAGAAACCCGCCTTGGCACGGAATCAGTGGATTTGCCTTCCACGCCTCCCTGGCGATGCGAACAGCATCCGTAAGTTTTCCTTCGGAAACGCGCAACAGCATAGCGCCAATAAGCGCAAACTCATGTTCGGGCTCTCTGCTTAGGACCTCAGCAAACCCTTCTTCGGCCCGCCTCCACTTTCTCTCGTAGACTATATTGAGCCAAGCCGTACCGCATTTCACGTCAATTTGTTCAGAATCAAGTTGAACTGCCTGACTTAAAGCCGCTTTTGCACGAGGGTAGCAAACAGGACCGTCAAGGATGTGAAGCAATCCTCCGTAGATCATGCAATTGGCCAAACCCGCCAGAGCCGCACTGTTGCCTGGATACAGGTTGATTGCTTTGCGGTAGAGCGCGGCGATCAGATCCAGATTCTCTTCAGAGCGTGCCTGCCACATCTGGGCAGCTGCTTCCGTCGATTCGAACGATCTCTTCTTCTGCAGTTCTATCGCACCATCGTGCTCAGACTTCCCTTCAACCAAGGTTTCACCGAGTCTGGTAAGCCAGGAATCAATCTCCTCTGCGTAGGCAAAGACGGAGCCCTTGACTCCACCAACCTGATGGATCGGCATCTGATGGTGAGAATGCCACCGTTGTACTGTGCGTGTGCTTCGTTTGAGGTAATCGGCGATCGTCTTCCAGGAATCCAAGCGCAACTGAGACATGAAGTACCCAACCTTTCTGGGGAAAGAAATTCGGGCTCAAGTACTGGAGCCATGACCATGACTACTTTTTGAGCGGTTCTCCAATGAGTGTGCACTGATCCAGTTCGTGCAGGGTGGCATTTTCTTGGGAAAAAAGCCACTCGACCGCAGAGGTTTCGGTGTATAGCAATTGGAGAACCGCTCTAGGCTGACCCATTGTTGATTTGTTGTCTGCGAGCCGAATATACAGGAAGTAAGTACTACTTTCAATTTCTTTTTTTGTCTCTCGAACGGTACGCTGGAGCGTGTTCTATATTCCACGGTAATTGACGCCAGGCACCGCAGGTAATAAGCACGATATATCAGATAATGGAGAACCCCTCTCGCATGACCTTTGTCACTTTACGCTTCACAGGCCTTCGCGCCATGCACCGGACATTCATGCTGTGCGTTCACTACCAATCGCGTTTGGGCTATGCCAGGCCCCAGAAACAAGCACTCCCATCCCACACGCAACCATACTCATCGACCGGTTACAGAGGAGTCAACAGCTAAGCGTCTCTACCTGATCGCCAATATTCGCTTCCGGCGTGCCTCTGGATGCTCGCTCATGAGACGCGGAATCATGTTGCCTGGAGACCGTGTTTGCAGCAAACGGGCCGGCAGCTCAAGACCGATTAGAATACAGTGAGTGCTCACTATCAGTCAACCGATACTGGAGCTGGATTGGCATGGCTGGATATTCGTCCGGTCAACCGACATCGCGGTCCAGTCCTTGGTGAGTGTGGAGGCTAAAAGCATTCCAGTTCACTTCAGTAATCTGATGACTTTCGGTTGTCGACTTGAGGTGGGGGCGATGTGGCGGGGGCGGAACGGGAAAGGGCTACGCAGTGTTTAGAACCAGCGCCACAACAGCGGTTGCAGCGAAGCAACAGTGGCATTTTGTTGTGTTTACAGTTTCTGCGAAAGGGAAAGCGACAGCGGAGCCGAACTGAATTGCACAGTCTCTCCAGTGGTAACCGGAAAAATAATTACGAATTTTTCTAACACCCTTTCTTATCAGCATTTCCACCCTGCACGCAGGGAACGCACTGGCCTGTCACGCACGAAAATAGAATTGCAGAAAAAATATTATTCTCTGCCAACTTATTCATATTTAGGCGCTTAAATGAGCGAACCTTCAGCAAGCCTCAGAAATAGTACTTTTTTGCACTTAGGTAATATTTTATGTACGCTAAGGTAACTCTTAGCACTGATGTACTGAAGGCATTTGGCGATATTCACCCTATGGCGATATTGACGGCATGGTGATTATTCCATCCGGTAAGTCTCCTTTCAGGCTTATTCAGTGAACCTTGCGACTGAAGGTGTGTATGTACCCACGTGTGAAGCAGATACAGAATATCCTTGTTCAACCCACATCGGGTCAAGAACTTGCAACAACCACAACCGTTTCTCCCAACGATAGTTCGCAACGGATTCGGCATTCCGCGCGCAGGTATGCTGGAATATGCCGGCTCAGCCATTGGCAAATAAGCGCTCTTTTGATGTTCTGCTTCTGTTTGCCCCTCGCAGTGTCTGCCAACGCCACTCCAGCGTTGAGCGGGCTCTCCTGCGCCAGCGCATCGGAACTGGGGTGGGCGCAGGATGCCTGCACGGTAAGCCTGAGCGCGGTAGCGCCGAGCGGCGGACTGAGTGTGGGTCTAGTGAGCAACAATTCGTCGGTCGTGCTCCCAGCTACCGTGACTGTGCCGGCAGGCGCGACCAGCGCCGCATTCACGGCGACGGCATCGTGGAGCGCGACCACGCAGGTGGCGACACTCGCCGCGAGTGCCGGCGGCGTCTCCAAGAGCTTTGCCCTCACGTTGAATGGAGAGGCCCAAGCGCTGAGCATCAGCGCGACCAGCCTCGCATTCGGTAATGCAGCCGTCAACGCATCAACAGCGCAATCTCTTACTCTGACCTCCACGAGCTGGGAACCTGTCATTGTGAGTGCGGCGACGCTGACGGGAACCGGCTTTACGATGTCGGGAGCCACCTTCCCGCTGACGTTGAATCCGAGCCAGGCAGCAACAGTGACGGTGAAATTCAGTCCGACCACCGCGGG